>Ga0183096_1000533_pt1 | contig 48622 bp, 52 predicted proteins | sample Biomet5_FD_127791 | JGI IMG/M metagenome (GOLD analysis project Ga0183096, IMG submission 127791) | Microbial communities from bioreactor (seeded with sewage sludge) at LBNL, California, USA - Biofuel metagenome 5 (version 2) (version 3) | ecosystem: Engineered > Bioreactor > Anaerobic >... | reverse complement strand
GATGGCTCTCTTCTTTGTTTGGTTTGGTTATTCAACAATAGATGAGTTCCATCCTCTTTTTCTAGGCTTTTTCTTGGGCTATTGACTTTTTACCTTTTCCTCATCCCCCAGCTTTTTGCATTGAGCCAAAAAAAAGACGATTTGGTTTCCCATCACGGGCAAAGTGCGAAGTGAGTTTGATTCCCAATGGGATTCCTACCGGTTTCCCATTGTGCCCTGCCTGAACAACAAGCTCCTCATCATCGACCCAAGGCACATCAAACGTGTGGTGCTTCTCGATGAAGCTTGTGACGAGTATCCGGGTGATTGGGATGTCGTCTGGCATCAATCCGGCATATATCCGTTGGAGTTGTTCAACATCCTGGAGAAGATCGCGGACTCTGAGGATGGTGTTGGCATTGATGGGGATGATGTCTCGGAAAAACTCATGGGACTGGCGCAAAAGGTCGTCAAAGAGCACAACCTCAATACGGAGGATATCAGGGCATTGACCGAACAGATGCATTTCCATTATATGGACGGCACGACGGAGACCTTTGGCGTCTGCAATGGGTATGATGAAGTCGCGGCACAGGTCGTGGACCTTTTGGCGTCCCAGATGGATGGTAATGAAAAGTCCTTCCCAAGTTTGAGGTTCATGGATGCGTCTTCGGAAGCCGATTTCACCATCCCCATGGAAAACACTTCCTTGGTGGAACTGCCTTTCTTGAAGATTGATGAGGCTTCGTCAGGATGTGATGATGGAGGTGAATGATGTCTGATGTGCAATCTCCCCGGATTCCTGTATGATGATGGGTATGCATGCCCGTCGTATGTTTCCAGTTGTCATTTGCTTTGTATCAACGGTCATTGTTGTTGTGCTGTTTCGGGCGACGTTCGGTAATGCCATGGCCGCCTTTTCTTATTTGTCGCCCTCCCTCTTTGATTCCTACAAGAAGACGTTCTTCGTCTTCTTCTTCATCGGAAGCGGGTTGATGGGGCTGGCGTTCTTTGGCAGGTCAAGCATCACCTCCTTCCTGTTGTTGCTCCTTGCGACGTTATCGTTGTATCTGAGTGCTTTCACCGTGCCTCACGATTTCCCTTTGTTGCTGTGCATGTTGGTCGCCTTGGTGACCGTTACCGGGAAAGCCATCGAAGTGCCGTTTGATTTTTATGGTGTGTATGCACTGGTTTCCTTGTTTTTTGTCTTGTATAACAAATCAGCATCCGTGATTGCGGCAAGTCTCATCACTCCCCAGCGGTCGTTGTTGCCTTGGCAGGAGCAGGTGGCTTTGGCCACCATCTGCGTGATGGTCGGTCAGCTGGTTTGCTTGGACAAATGGATGGAGCGGGAGAGTGAGTGCAACCATGATTCGCTTGTGCATGAACGTCTCACGTTGAAGCAATTGTCCCGATTCAACCAACAGCTCCAGGATCGCGCAAAGGAGGCGGGGGACATATCGGCCGAGAACGAGCGGAACAGGATCACCCGGGAGATGCATGATTCCAACGGATATGCGTTCACCAACATCATCGCCTTGATGAACGCCGCCATCAGTAGCGGGAACAAAGATTGGAATGTCATCGAGGACATTCTGCAGACGACATTGCAACAGGCGAAGAGCGGATTGCAGGAGTCCCGGGCGACGTTGCATCGTTTCAGAGAAGAGATGAAGGACGTCAGGAAGCTTGGACTGGCTGATTCCATCTGCCAGACCACCCGCATCTTCCAGGAGTGCACGGGGGTGGCTGTCCAGGTGAGCTACGGGAACGTACAGTATACGTACGGCACGGCGCTTGACCGGATGGTTGACCGCGTGTTGCAGGAGGCTTTGACGAATTCGCTGCGGCATGGGCAGGCGACATTGATAACCGTCCAGCTTTGGGAGACCAGTGATTCCATGCTCAGCATGTTGGTCGAGGACAATGGCATCGGCAGCGTGCAGATCGTGAAAGGCATCGGCTTGACAGGGATGGAGGAGAGGGCGAGGGAGTTCCATGGGAGTGTCTCGTTCTCGTCTTTGCCCCAGGGTGGGTTCAAGTTGTGTATAGCCATTCCTGTTCCCGGGAGGGAGGACTGATGAAGACGACCATTTTGATTGCGGACGACCAGGCGCTGTTTGCGCAGAGTCTGCACATGCTTTTGGACAACTATGCGAACGATATGGATGTGGTGGGTATCGCGAAGGATGGTGGGGAAGCCGTGAACATGGCCCGCGACCTGCACCCTGATATCGTGTTGATGGATGTATACATGCCTTCCATGAACGGGGTGCGGGCGACTCGGTGCATCCTGTCCGAGTTGCCGAAGACGAAGATTATCATGCTCTCGACCTATGATGAGGATGAAAACGTCCGAAGCGCCATCATGGCGGGGGCGTCAGGGTATTTGCTGAAGGACATCTCCCCGACGGAATTGATCCTGTCCATCCGGGCACTGAGCGCCGGGGTGGTGCAGATTTCCCCTTCGATCATACAAAGTCTGGTCAGGAAGGATATCGTCGAGGACAAAAACCAGGATGAGATTTCCAAGAAGTTCCAGAACATGCAGTGGTACAAGATGCTTTCCAATCGGGAACGTGAAGTGTTCGCATTGATCGCCATGGGGTATGAGAATAACCATATCGCAAAGGAACTCAACATTTCCGAACAGACGGTACGCAACCAAGTGTCGCTCATCTATGCGAAACTCGGGGTGAAAGACCGTTTCGAGATCATTCGGTTGGCAAACCAGTCCTGAACGGTATTTTTGTACCTGAAGGCAAAAAACATGATGACATTTGTACGTTGACTGGTTGGTACCCAAGCGTACACTTCCTTTGTACGGAAAGAATTCTTCGTTGGAACCAAGGAGGGTGTCATGAAGAGAAGCAAAAGGTTGTTAGTAGTTCTGATGGTTTTCCTGATGGTGGCCGGGCTGTATGCCGGTGGATCATCGGAACAACCCAAAAAAGAAAGCGGGAAAACCGAAGGGAACGGTACGACGATTCTTCGTTTCTATTTCCCGGTTGGTGTGGCTGGCCCGTTGGCAAACGCCATGAATGAGATGTGTTCCGACTTCAACAAAGCAAACCCAAACATCATCGTGGAACCGATTTATTCAGGTGGATACGTTGAGACGATGCAACGTGCGTTGACTTCCAGTAAGGCCGGTAACCCGCCGGACATCGCGCTTTTGACATCTGCTGATGTGTGGACTGCGGTGGATGAGGGCATCATCACGCCGTTGAAGCCGTTCATTGATGCGGAAGGCGGTGATGCATTCCTTGCCAATTTCTATCCTGGTTTCCTTGATGACTGCAGGGTTTCCGGAGCTTATTATGCGCTTCCCTTCCAGAAATCAACGCCTATTTTCTATTATAACAAAGATATGTTCCGAGAAGCGGGGCTGGATCCGAATCATGCTCCTGTCAACTGGACTGAACTGAAGGAAATGGGAAAGAAGCTGACCAAGGAAGGAAGATGGGGCTTGGAGATTCCTATCGACCAGTGGATCTATTCGATTTACATTCTGCAGAACGGTGGAAAGATCAACGATGTGAAAGGAACAGAGACATATTTCAATACGCCTGAGGCGATTGGGGCAAGCGAGTTCCTGCTTTCTCTGGTCAAGGAAGGTATCATGCCGGCAAAGCGTCTGTTCGGTGATTCGTCAGCTGACTTTGTCGCCGGAAAGACAGCCATGATGTACAACTCGACCGGAAGTTTGACGTTCGTGAAGAACAGTGCGTCCTTCGATTGGGGTGTGGCGTTTCTGCCGATGCAGAAGAAGCAGCTGGTGGCGACCGGTGGCGGGCAACTTGTCATCATGAGCAATATTCCGGAGAGCAGGCAGAAGGCCGCTTGGACATTTGCCAAATGGATGACTGCGCCTGAGCAGGCTGCACGGTGGAGCCGCATCAGCGGGTATGTCGCCGTCAACACCAAGTCCTTTGATGTGCCGGAGATGGCTGAGTATGTGAAGAGTTTCCCCTATGCCATCGTGGCGCGAGACCAGTTGAAGTATTCCGTCGGCGAGCCTCCTAAGACCCATGATGCCCGGCAAATCGCAAAATTAATGAGCGATACCATCGAGGGCATTCTGTCGGAGAAGATCGAGCCGAAGGCGGCCATGGAGAAACTTCAGGCTGAATCGGACAAAATTCTTGCGGTGTACAAGAAATAATTGACAGTGACTGCTTGGGAGGTATGGCATGATGGACAGACATAAGGCTCGAGAAGCGATTACCGGGTATTGCTTGATCCTCCCAAGTTTTTTCTTTTTGGTTCTTTTCACTTATTACCCGATCGTGCGTTCGTTCTGGCAGAGCCTGTTTGGCAAAGCAGGCGCGGGTGTCTCACGTTTCGTCGGGTTGCAGAACTATACGGATATGTTTGCGAGTGACTTGTTCCAGACCGTGTTCCGGAACAATTTCGTCTATGCGGTGTTCAGCACCATCCCCTCCATTGCCTTGGGTGTTTTTTTTGCGTTGTTGCTCAATGGGGAAGTGAAGGGAAGAGGGTTCTTCAGATTCTCGCTGTTTTATCCCACTATCCTTCCTATTTCCGCAGCTTCGATGATCTGGGTTTTCTTGTTTTCCCAATCCTTGGGATTGATCAACAAGCTGATGGGTATATTCCATTTGCCATCCGGAATCGACTGGCTCAATAGCAGTCCGTATGCCATGGTGGCCGTCATCATCGTCTATGTGTGGAAGTACTCGGGATACTACATGTTGTTGTTCTTGTCTGGCCTCCAGTCCATCGATGAGAGCCTGTATGAGGAAGGCGTGCTGGAAGGGGCGAGCCCGTGGCAGAAATTCTGGCGCATCACGTTTCCGTTGCTCTCTCCGACGACATTCTTTGTGGTTCTCCTAGCCATCATCAATTCGTTCCAAGCCGTTGACCAGATTTATGTCATGACTACAGGCGGGCCATACAATTCCACGAATGTACTGCTCTATTACATCTACCAGAACGGTTTCGTATTCTGGAATGTCGGGGTCGCAAGCACGGCTTCCTCCGTGCTCTTCCTCATCCTGCTTGGCATCACGTTCGTGTACTATTACGGGCTTCAGCATTTTGTGAATTACGAGAGGTGAGGGAATGAGACAACAACGGACAAGACTGCAGACAGTATTTTTATATTTCTTTCTTTCTCTTTCCGCATTGTGTATCCTGCTACCGCTCATCTGGCTCACCACGACGGCGTTCAAGACGAAGGCGGAGTTGTTCGCCAACCCCTACCGGTTGTTTCCGAAACATCTGCGTTTCTCCAATTTCCGTGAGGCGTGGGCGTATGCGCCGTTCGCGAAGTACTACCTGAATACCATCATCATTTCGTTCGTGCTGCTGTTCATCCAGATGGTGATGATCACGCTGGGTGCCTATGCGTTCGCCAGACTTCATTTCCCTGGCAGGGATGTCCTGTTCATCCTGTATCTCACCCAGCTGATGATCACCCCGCAGAGTACGGTGTTCCCCAATTACCTCATGGTCAGCCAAATGGGACTCTTGGATACCCGTCTTGGTGTGATGCTTCCTTATTTCGCGTCGGCCATGGGCACGTTCCTGCTCCGGCAGGCGTTCATGACAGTCCCGTCGGCCTTGGAGGATTCAGGGAAGCTTGATGGGTGCAACACCATCCAGATTATCGTGAATGTGTTCCTGCCCTTGATAAAGTCATCTCTCTTGGCATTCGGCGTGGTGAGCGTTTCTTACCACTGGAACGAGTTCCTCTGGCCGCTCCTGGTGACGGAGACGACCAAGTCCCGCACCCTCACCGTCGGATTGACCATCTTCGCCCAACAGGCCGAGGGCGGTGCGGAATGGGGGCTCCTGATGGCCGCCACCTTGATCGTCTCCCTTCCTTTGTTGGTCGCATTTACGATTTTCCAGAAATTCTTTGTCCAGGCGTTCGCCAATTCCGGTTTGAAAGGATGAGCATATGAAAGACACATTGAAGTTGCTGTTGGTCAGTGACATACATCTCGGCCGTTTGATCGAGCACCGTCCCGGAATGGAAGCCGTTGCGCTCCTTGAGGCATTGGGAAGGCATGTGCAGGAGAGCGGGGATTTTGATGCGGTGGTCGAAATGGGGGACAGGGTGAACAACACGTCCCATGAGGAAGACCTCAGGCACGCCGCCGAAGTGAAGGCCATGTTGGACGGCTTCGGCGTTCCCGTGTATTCCCTGCTGGGGAACCATGACCGGCACTACCTTTCCTTGGAAGAGAACGAAACCATCCTTGGCATCAAAAGTCCGTATCGCTCCGTGCTTGTCAAAGGCTTCAGGCTCGTCTTCCTCAACACCGCCGATCCTGTCGTCCTTGATTGTGGCGGCCATGTCTCGGATGGACAAAAGGCATGGCTCGAAAGGGAAGTGGAGGCAGGGTGCGAACCGAAACTGGTGTTCGGCCATCATGCCATCCAGATTCAGAACCAGGAAGGCAATCCGTTTTTTGCCGACATCAGGGGGCAGGAATATGTGGACAACCGTGCGGATGTCCAGAAGGTGCTTGAGGCGGGGAGCCGTGTCCTCGCCTATTGCAACGGGCATGTGCATTGGAACCATTTCGCCGTAAAGGACAACATCGTCTATGCTTCTGTGGCTTCTCTTGCCGAAGCGTATCCTGAGTTCTCCCATGCCCCCGGTCGGTACAGCGAGATGACGGTGACGCAGAATGGGCACATCGAGCTCCTATCGTGCATGCTTTCCCCCCATCGTGCGCTTGGCCGTGAGGAATGGAATTGATGGCGCCTGCTCTGTAATGTTTGATTTCTCCGGGATTTCCTTGCATGGGGGATCTTCCCTGGACGTACACGGCTTCACCAGCATGAAGGCTCGAGTTGATGAAGGGATGACCCTGATGTTACCGGGAAACATGTGTCTGGCAACGGGTATGCAATGATACCGGAGGCTTTCCCTGTGAGAGCATCATCAGACATGGTGGGCAGTATCCGGGCAAACTTTATCCGGAAATCCATGTATTGGAAAGAATCAAAATCAGCATTCTTACCATGGGAAATGCAGCAAAAGAAAAGGGAGATATACTGAAGGTTGGGGAAAAGTGCTGAATCCAGGTGGTATTTCCTATTGCAATGGCACAGTTCAAACTCGCGGAACAGAGCCTCTCTTCTGCAGTAGATGCAGACGGTGAACGTTGTTTTGCCGATTATGTTCTTGCATCTCCACATGCTCGATGAGAGCCTCAGGTATGTCATGCACAGGTTTCCGCACATGCCGGTGTTGGATGTTTTTTGTCAGAACGGTGTTTGGTCACAAAGGAAGACATCAAGGAAGTTCAGGGCTTGATGAACATCTCTGGGAGGAATATCCGCCTGCATTCCTTCAAGAAGGCTTTCGGCTTGATGATCCACATTGTCTCTCTTTGGAGGCATGCAGATGAGAAAACTCAAGAATCAATAATGCGGACAGTATCCTTTATGACTCATCTTGTTTCAGTATTTCTCAGAAATCAGTTGACAAAGGAATGAACTTGTTCTTAACATATAGTTGTATATACGTCTATAAGTTTAAAGGGGCTGGATGTGGTCAGGAAAGATAGATTACTTGCAATGGTTTTAGTCGCCTTTTGCGTGGTCGGTTTGCTTCTGACGAGAGGATATCCCAAGGAAGCCGCATATTATCCGAGGGCTGTGTTTCTTTTGATTATCGCTTTAAGCATTTTCCTGTATGTGAAAGCAGATCCTGACCAAATGGTGAATGCAAAGGGAATCGTTTGTTCTTTCTTCACTGATCGCAAACTCATGTCAGTGATATTGGCTACCCTCATCATGATAGCACTGATGAATTATGTCGGTTTGTATTTTGAACTTCCGTTTTTCATCATCGGCGTCATGTATTGCATAGGATATCGTAACAAGAAAACCAGTGCGATCATCGCCATCAGCCTTACATTGGTCATTTATCTGCTGTTTACGGTGTTGCTCCATATACGGATCCCACTTGGATTCTGGGTAAAAATCTTTTAAGGAGGCGGAGAATGAGTGCTTTTATCCAAGGATGCATTATGGCTTTTGCCCCCAAAACACTCTTTGCGATTCTCATTGGTGTCATGGGAGGCGTCATTATTGGAGCTTTGCCGGGTCTTTCTTCGACGTTAGGTGTCGCTTTGTTGGTGCCTTTCACGTTTGGCCTTGATCCAGTTACCGCCATGGGGTTGCTGGGAGGCATGTATTGCTCCTCAATTTATGGTGGATCCATTACGGCGATCCTCATCAACACCCCGGGAACAGGAGCGGCTGCGGCAACCGTGCTTGACGGGTATCCGATGGCAAAAAAAGGACGTGCGGGGAAGGCTCTGTATGTGTCCATCGTTTCCTCATTCATCGGCGGTACCTTCAGTACTTTGATGCTTCTGTTCATCGCACCGCAATTGGCAAAAATATCGTTGTTCTTTGGTCCACCGGAAACGTTCATGCTGAGTTTGTTCGGCATAACCATCATAGCTTCCGTTTCCGGAAAAGACCTTTCAAAGGGTATCATCGCAGGGTTGATAGGGTTGTTGTTGAGCACTATTGGGTTTGATGCGACTACCGGTTATCCAAGGTTCACATTCGGGAACATCAACTTGTATGAAGGGATTCCCCTTGTTGTGGCCATCGTTGCGTTCTTCTCGATTCCTGAAGTTTTGATGCTGGTAAAAAACGGAAGTACGAAAACAGAGGGAAACCAGACAAGTGGAATGATTGCTTCTGATAGGAAAGCGAATATGCTTTCCCTGAAAGAAGTGAAAACACTCATTCCCATATGGTTGAAAAGTGCCATCATCGGGACATTTATCGGAATCATCCCAGGGGTAGGGACACCGGTAGCCTGTTTTGTTTCATACAATGAGGCGAAACGGAGTTCAAAGCACCCTGATTTGTTCGGGACTGGCATCATTGAAGGTGTCGCTGCGCCAGAGACGGCCAATAATGCTGTTGAGGGCGGATCTTTTGTCCCGTTGCTGACGCTTGGCATTCCTGGCAGTGCCCAGACAGCGGTTTATCTGGGAGCCTTGATGATATTGGGGATCAAACCGGGACCGGAGCTTTTCACCCGACAAGGTTCGCTTTTCTATGCGATCATCATGGGATTGTTCATTGCGAATCTGGTCATGTTGTTGTTAGGGGTGTGGGGTATCAAGTACTTCGAGAAACTCATTCAACTTCCTTCTACCATCATGATCCCGATTATTCTCGTATTCACTGTTGTCGGATCGTTTGCGATCAATGAAAACGTATTTGATGTATTCCTGATGTTGGTGTTGGGTATCATCGGTTATTTCATGCGTCTTAATGGATTGCCTCTGGCAGCGACAGTATTGGCCATGATTTTGGGACCAATTGGTGAAGAGGCAATGATCCAGACGATTTCGATCACCCATGGACAGATTTGGCAATTATTCACAAGACCGATTTGTTTGGTCTTGCTTGTGATCACGATCCTGTCTGTGGTGATGACGGCACGTCAGCATAACAACGAAAAAAAAGCCTCGCATAAAAGTTGAGGCAAGGAGGAATCATGAAAGGTTTGAAAAGGATGCTTATCGGAGCATTGGTTCTGGTGATGGCAAGCGGTTTCGTTGTTGCCCAGGGGCAGCAAGAAACCAAGTATCCGACAAAGGGGATTGAAGTCAATGTCGGGTATTCTGCTGGTGGCGCGACGGATATCGCGGCAAGATTGGTCGCTCCATTCTTGGAAAAAGAATTAGGTCAGCCTGTGACCGTAATCAATAAACCGGGTGCCGGCGGAGAGATCGCACATTCCGCATTAGCCAAGGCAACGCCAGACGGGTATTATCTTGGATTCATCCATGCGCCTGCGACGATTTCCATAACGTTGAACAGGAATGCTTCCTATAAGCTTTCTGATTTTGTGATAATCGGAAATGTCATCTATCATGAGAATTTGATCGTTGCCACGCCAAACAGCCGTTTCAAGACCATTCAGGATGTGATCGCTGAGGCTAAGAAAAGCCCCAAATCCATCACGATGGGGAATTCCGGCGCATATGCGGATGACCATCTCGCGTCTTTGGCTCTCCAGAACAAGGTCGGCATTCAATTCGAAGACACAATGTTCAGCGGAACCGCTCCATCTTTGGTCGCTTTGCTTGGAGGGCATATCGATCTTGTCATGTGCAATGTGGCCGATATTGTCGATAAAGTCCGTCAAAACCAAGTAGTCGTTCTTGCCACGCTTGGTGCCGAAAGGAATCCGTTGTTCCCCAATACTCCGACCATGAAGGAATTGGGATATGACGTGCAGATGGGAAACTATACGACGTTGGCTGCGCCTACGGGCACGCCGCAGTACATCATTGACAAACTTCGCGAGTCACTCAAAAAAGTCTGTACCTCTTCCGAGTATATCGCAAAGGCAAAAGACATGGGGTTGCCCATCAAGTATTTCTCGGCTGAAGAGACTGAAAAAATCTATGCGGACCAGACTGAACGTCTGAAAAAGCTTTGGACTGATTTGAAATTGCCTACGACGAAATAAGTTGTTTGAGGGAAGCTGGTATGATACAGAAGAAATATGATGTGATTGTTGCCGGAGGCGGAACGGCTGGTTTTTCAGCTGCGATAGCGGCGGCCAGGAATGGGGCGAAGACCTTGGTGATCGAGCAGAACGGATACTTGGGTGGTACATCAACGATGGGAGTGCCGTTTTTGGCGGTTTTCGACGGCAAAGGGAACCAGGTGGTTGGTGGAATCCTTGAGGAAGTCGTCCAGAGGCTTGTGAAAGAACATGGTGGTATCGGTCACGTTCATGGTACCCGATGGTCCAATGGCGGACACATGATGGGCGATGAGTTTTCATTGACACCTTTCGACAGCGAGATATTCAAGTATGTCGCCCAGGAGATGGTGTTGGAAGCCGGCGCGGAAATTCTGTATCATACGAGCATCACAGGGGTTACCAAAGATGGTGACAGGATTTCGGGAGTAGATGTTTTCAATGCATCCGGATTTGGTCATTTGGATGCGGATGTGGTGATCGATTGTTCTGGGGATGCAGACATCTGCCATTATGCGGGAGCCCGGATGCTCAAGAAGGAAAAAGTCCAGAATTCCAGCATTTTATTCGTCATGATGGATGTGGATATCCCCCGTTTTGAGGAAGCTCTTGAGCAAGGCGAGAACATCGATGGTTGGGGTTGGTGGCATTCGAGGGTTGTCGCAGCGAAAAAACTTGATACCGCCAATCCTGATTATGTGCATATTGCAGGGCATTTCAAGCCTTTTGGCGATGACAGGGAAGTGACTTTTACTGCGGTGTCAGTGCGGAAAGGCGAAGTGTATCTGAACGCTTCCCGTGTGGCGGGAATTGACGCCACGGATGCGGAAAGCCTTACGCAAGGCGAAATTCAGGAAAGGCGGAACATTCATGAGCTTGTGAATGGCCTGAAGGCGAATGTTCCAGGTTTCGAAAACGCGTTTGTATCACGATCTTCCGACCTTGGCATACGCGAGAGTCGGACTGTGATAGGGGATTACATCCTTACCGGCGATGATGTGTTCAACCACAAACCATTCGCGGATACGATAGCGCGAGGTGCGTATCCTGCGGACATCCATGATCCGAAAGGCGGACGGACACAATTCACCTTCATAAAAGACGGAATCAGTTATGGGATCCCATACCGGTGTTTGTTGCCTGCGGGGATTGAACAGCTTTTGGTCGCGGGACGAACCATCTCCGCCACCCAAGATGCGAATGGAACTATCCGGCTTCAGGCGACCGTGGTAGCGCAAGGACAGGCGGCGGGGACGGCGGCGGCTTTGTCCGTCAAACACGGCATTTCTCCAAGGGAAGTGGATGTCCAGGAGTTGCGTGCGCTGCTGTCAAAACAGGGCGCGATAATTTGATTGGGGAAAGGACTCCTTTCCTTCCCATTTCTGTTTTTCTTCACTACTATACTCAGTAATGGGGAGTTGGCTATGCCAAGTACTGTTGATTGGTTACCGCGCTACGTGCAGGTCATGAAATTTATTGAAGGGAAAATTGATGATGGAAGCTGGGGGCCGCACCATCAGATTCCAAGCGAGGATTTGCTTTGTGAGCAATTCCAATTTGCCCGTGGCACCATCAGGCAGGCAATCAACGAACTGGTCATAGCGAACAAGCTGTACAAGATCCAAGGGAAAGGAACTTTTGTTGGGCCGGAACGTTTGCAGGCTGATGTGAACGCTTCCCACTTCAGATCGTTCCTTTCTGATTTCATAGACAAGAAAATCGAATTCAAGACCGAACTTCTTAGCCGAGAAGTCATCGAAGCGACTTCGCGATTGCAAAAGGCTTTCAATTGCTCGGCCAAAACACGGATGCTCATGATACGAAGGATCCGGACCGTTGATGGCGTCCCTTTCATGTATTCTGAGAATTTTTTGGAATATGACAGATTTCCCGGTGTGGAGAAGTTGGAATATTCCCGTGGATTGTATACGACATTGGAAATGGAATATGGGGTGCATTTTGGAAGCGTCCAGCATTACATTGAGGCGGTCAGTACAGAAGAATGGTTGGCGAAATTGCTTCAGGTGAAAAGCGGTACTCCCGTCATCTTTGCCGAACAAATTGAATATGACACGGATAGCCGTTGCCTCGATGACGCTTCGATTTGGATCCGCAGCGACAAAGTACGTCTTTCCGTAAAACATCCTCACCAAATGTGATCCTGCCGGAATTCGCGTGGACGGAATCATCTTCTTCATACAGAACAATCCAACGCAAACAAAGGTGCTGTGTCCCAGAAGCAGAAACCCACGTTGATGGATATCCCCTCCAATAAGTGGGCGATCATTCTTCATGGAGCGAAGGATGGCGACGAAAAACGAAGGACTGTGTTTTCGGTAACTTCATCAATCGCCTCACCACGTCGATCATGCCTCTCATGAGCCGTTCGGATATCCCATGATCATTTGCAGCGCGATGACGGCGATCAGGGGGGAGGGGCATACGGAACCGACTACCATGATGACGGGGAGAACTTCCTCGGCACAGACACCAAGGTAAGTTTAATCCAGACGACTGCATCATTGCTGTCCACAGAGAGGAAACACCAACAGGTCGTGCCATTCTCCCGTGGAAAGGTTTCATGAGCATCCTCTTGTGTTCTTCTGATCACTCTCAAAACGGCCAAGGACGAGATGGCATCCCCTTATTTGCTTTTTCAGTCCATAATGACTGTATGGAAATTGTTGGAAGTCGGCTTTTCTCTTCGATAACTCTTGCCAAACACGAAAATGGTGATTACACTACCCCATACGAAGTTTGTTTGGTATTTTTCTTGTCTCCTGAACAAGCACAATACAGTCCTTCATGAAATCTGCCCTGTAACTTGGTTTTATGCAAAGTGTTTATCCATCATGGTACGTGTTAGCGGAGACGATGAAAGTGGAGTTTGTGTGGAAGAAAACGCTTGTGAGAATATAGAGAATAGTTCCTGCGCCATCATCATGGTTGCCGGAGATTCGCAGAAGACTGGCATTACTCCGTTATTGCGTTTCTCGATTGAGGAACGTATATGGCACCGTAAAGGAATGAAAGCCAAAGTTACTGTAAACAAATGTTGTACCTATGCTACAATGGTTGTCGGCGGCAAGCGGATTCTGGTCACTGAGGGAGGGCGGACGATCAGGACAACTGGAGGAACCATCTCCTATGGAACAGCGTTGTTCAACGTTCCGGATTACCGGTTATCAAAGCTCTTTGATGATTCCGAAATAGTCGATACTTTCACCAAACAATGGGAGGGCATGAAGTCTTGCATTGATTGAATAGTTTTTGTCGTACAATATCCTTTGTCTGCATGTATGTATCCGAGGGTATGTCATGAAGGGAAGGTGTCCATCCGAATGTTCAACCACGGGGTAGTCTCGGGGAAGGGGTGGGTGTATGATAAAAAGTTGCCCTTATGATGCCCAACAGAAGCGAAGAGGAAAAGAAAATCATATTCGGAATATTCGCATTCAGACCGATAGGTTCTTTTCCCCAAACGAAGACGATAGCAGAAGAAAAGGTTGAGAATGAGTTCTTGCCACTGAAACGAAGTTGCTATCCTGATGCTTCTCTAGAAGAAATCGCTTTCTTTTCGGAATCATCCGTTGTCCTATTGCCAGTGTTTTCTTGTAGGCAAAGACGGCAAAGTAATCGAGATTGAAAAAGCTACACGATTTGAGAAGACATCGATTTCTTGGATGCTACCAAAGGAAAAAGTCATTGTTATTGTTCCCTTGTATGGAATTCATGGATACAAAGCCATTTCAAAAGATGTTGCGGAGAGTCGTGGCGCAACATAAGATGGGATTCAGTCAGGTTCCTTCCGGATAAAGAAAAGTTGTCATATCTTGATGATTGGGTTGGCAAAACAGGATATAAGGAAGATTTCAAAGACTTTCCTGTCTTATATCAGCAAGAATGCTATGTGCCAGTAGCCAAAGGACGAACACAAAGCACCAGTACATGGTAAATCATGTCCGATTGTGATATTGGAGACATTGTCATAGGTTCGGACATCTTTGACCAATAGGAGATGACGCCATTCAGATAGTACGGAGTTTTTAACTGTAAATGAATAGTTAATACAATTAATGCCCAAATATACTGTTGATTTATACCTCCAGAATGCCTCGCCACAGGTCATCTAGGAACCTAAAAAATCATATAGCGAAAATTGGAATTCCGTTTCCTATACATGGAACTATCCAAGATTTTAAAAAAGAAAATTAAGGATTTAGCAGGAAGTAAGTTTTTATGGTCTACATAAATTCACAGATTTTTATTCTCTATTTACTTATAATGGTCTGGGAATTATATACGTTGAAATGTAAAAATAAAAAATTTATTTAACGAGAAATCACCTTTAGTACGGTGATAATGTAGAATTTTCTATGAGGGTATTATGTATAAGGCATTTATCAAAAGGTTTATAGATTTTGTTCTTTCATCCATTGGTATTGTGATCTTGATTCCTGTCTGGATTATTATAGCTTTGCTTATTATGATTGATGATCCAGGTCCTGTTTTCTTCAAGCAAAAAAGAATTGCTAAAAATTCAAAGACTGGCGAGAAGCAATTCTTCCAAGTATTGAAATTCAGGACAATGAAGATGTCAACTCCTCATGATGTTCCTACCCATATGCTTGAGAATCCGGGACAGTACATAACAAGGGTTGGATGGTTTTTACGAAAGAGTTCTCTGGATGAGCTTCCTCAGGTTTTTAATATTTGGACGGGAAAGATGGCTATTATTGGACCTCGTCCAGCTCTATGGAATCAAGATGACTTGTATGCAGAGCGAGCTAAGTATGGTGCTAATTCAATTACTCCAGGACTTACTGGATGGGCTCAAATAAATGGACGAGATGAGTTAGAGATAAACATTAAAGCTAAGTTTGATGGTGAGTATGTTCAAAAACTTGGTTTTGCTATGGACTGGAGATGTTTTTGGGGAACAATTATTTCGGTCTTGAAACATGATGGTGTTGTGGAAGGCGGGACTGGTGTGATGGTGAAACAAACTTGTAATCGAAAGGACAAGGTACTTAGTTCACAATCTACAGAAGATAAGGCTAATGATTGTCATGCGAAGATGAAGGATCTGACTGAATGAGTGGAAACAAACAACAGGAAGATGTAACGCTTAAGAAACGAATACTAGTCTTATCCAGCCAAGCATTTTCTCTCCTACACTTTCGCATAGACATGATGCTCCGCTTCGTCGAGCTAGGGTACGAGGTTTACGCCGCCGCTCCGGACAGTGAAGAAGTGTGGAATAAACAACTATCTTTATACGGTATCCATTACGATTCGTTTGACTTACAACGCAATGGAGAAAACCCAATCAAGGATATCCAAGGATACTTCTCCATTAAAAAGCTGATTAAAAACATCAAACCTGACATGGTTTTCGCTTATCAGGCTAAAACAGTGATCTATGGCACATTAGCCGCTCACGCCTGTGGCGTTACAGAAATCTATGATCTCATAGCTGGTCTTGGTTCGGTCTTTAGAAACGCTGAAAAGAGATGGAAGCAAAAGCTGGTGAAAGACATCCTTAGTTTAGAGTACAGAACGGCTCTTAAACACGCAAAGATCGTTTTCTTCCAAAACCATGATGACTCGAAGGTGTTCATTGATTCCAGACTTGTAGATGCAAACAAGGTAAAATATATGAACGGATCAGGTGTGAACATAGAGCATTTTGTTCGCCAACCGATGCCACAGATGCAAGATAAGAAAGTTTTATTCGTTGGGAGATACATCGCAGACAAGGGCTTGCGTGAGTATTTGGAAGCGGCAAGGCTGGTCAAGGCAAAACACCCAGACATTACTTTCGAGATGGTCGGTTACTATGATACCAACCCCTCTGCTATTCAACCAGATTTCGTACAACAGTTCATTGATGACGGCAGTGTTATAGATTGCGGGAAACAGGATGACACATATCCTTATCTTAAGAATTGCTACACTTTCGTTCTTCCCTCTTACCATGAAGGGACGCCTAAATCTGTGCTGGAGGCGATGGCTGTCGGCAGACCGATAGTCACGACAAATGCACCCGGATGTAGAGAAACTGTCGAAAACGGCGTCAACGGATACTTGGTGGATGTCGGTAATTCGGCGCAATTAGCGGACAAAATTGAGAAAATAATTTGTGATGAGAAGATCGCTACACTGATGGCAGAGGAATCATATAGGCGGGCAATGGAGAAATATGATGTCCGAAAAGTAAACGAGCAGTTGATACTGGATATGGGACTTGCCTGAATACGCTAATGAAAGACAATCATAAATCATAAGATAAAAAAACTTTACATAAAAGGAACGATAAACACAAATGCATGACTTATACAGCAAGTTAGTGGAGAAAAAAGAATCATTATCTCTAGTGGGCCTTGGTTACGTCGGGATGCCGATTGCTGTGGCGTTCGCTAAGAAAATCAACGTCATTGGATACGATCTAAATAAAGCAAAAATCAATCTGTATAAAGCTGGCATAGACCCGACGAATGAAGTCGGTGACGAGGCGATAAAGGCTACCACAGTGGAGTTCACGACAGATGAAACTGCTCTTCGTCGCGCCAAGTTCCACATCGTTGCTGTACCGACGCCTGTGTATGATGACCACACACCTGATTTGAGACCGGTTGAAGGTGCTTCAAGGATACTCGGCAGGAATCTCACCTCTGGTTCTGTCGTAGTCTTCGAGTCTACTGTCTACCCAGGTGTCACCGAGGATACCTGCGTGCCAATTCTGGAAAAAGAATCAGGGTTGAAATGTGGCATCGATTTTACGATTGGCTATAGTCCAGAGCGTATTAATCCAGGTGATAAAGACCACCGTCTAGAGACCATTAAGAAAATCGTTTCCGGCTGTGACGCTGAAACGCTCGACACTGTGGCTAAGGTATACGAGCTGGTTGTTGAGGCTGGCGTTTACCGTGCGCCGTGTATCAAGGTTGCTGAAGCCGCGAAGGTCATTGAGAACAGCCAACGTGATATCAATATAGCATTCATGAACGAACTTTCGATCATCTTCAACAAGATGGGTATCGATACGAAATCTGTCCTCGAAGCAGCGGGAACGAAGTGGAACTTTCTCAAGTTTTACCCTGGTCTCGTTGGTGGCCATTGCATTGGCGTAGATCCCTATTATCTGACTTATAAAGCAGAAATGCTGGGTTATCATTCTCAAGTTATCCTGTCCGGTCGTCGTATTAACGATGATATGGGTAAATACATTGCCGAAAACGTCGTAAAGAATTTGATAAAGGCTGAAAAAGCTGTCAAGGGTGCGAGAGTAGCCATCCTTGGTTTCTCTTTCAAAGAGAATTGTCCAGACACTAGAAACTCTAAGGTATTCGATATCGTGAAAGAGTTGCGTGAATATGGCATAGAGCCACTCATCACCGACCCCACGGCAGACGCAGCAGAAGCTAAGAAGCTCTACGACGTTGAATTCTGCGGGATGGATGCAGTAACAGGTTGCGATGCCGTTATCCTCGCAGTAGCACACACGCAGTTCAGTGAGTTTACGATGGAACAGATTGATGCGATGTTCGGTAAAGGTCAAAAGGTTCTGGTAGATGTGAAAGGTCTGCTGGATAGAGCTGAATACGAAGCTGCAGGCTATATTTACTGGAGGCTGTAAAATGGGTTACAAGTCACTGATTTTTCCGAAAGGGACACAATTCTTAGTCACAGGCGGAGCCGGTTTTATCGGATCAAATTTATGCGAAGCGATACTAAACTTGGGCTATAGAGTTCGTTGCCTTGATGACCTTTCCACAGGCAAGCAAGCGAACGTAGACATGTTCCTCGGACGCGATGGCTATGAGTTCGTGAAAGGCGATGTTAAGGACTTCAATACGTGCCTTGAAGCGACTAAGAATGTAGACTACGTGCTCCACCAAGCAGCATGGGGTTCTGTTCCGCGTTCCATTGAAATGCCGCTCTTCTACAACGCCAATAATATCGGTGGCACTTTAAACATGATGGAAGCCGCTCGTCAGAACGGCGTGAAAAAGTTCGTCTACGCTTCCAGTTCATCTGTTTACGGTGACGAGCCGAATCTGCCAAAGACGGAAGGACGAGAGGGTAATCTTCTAAGCCCTTACGCACTAACAAAAAGGACTTGTGAAGAATGGGGCAAGCAGTACACTAGGCACTATGGGCTTGAGACGGTGGGACTAAGATACTTCAACGTTTTTGGTCGTCGCCAAGACCCGAACGGCGCATATGCGGCTGTTATACCGAAATTCATCAAGCAGCTCATGAACGATGAACAACCGACGATTAATGGTGACGGTAAGCAGAGCCGTGATTTCACATACATTGAAAACGTTATTGAGGCAAATTTGAAAGCGTGTCTGTCTGGCTCTGAAGCTGCTGGTCAAGCCTATAACATTGCATATGGCGGCAGGGAGTACTTGATTGATATTTACCATGTCTTAACTGCTGCTCTTGGCAAGGATATAGAACCGAAGTTCGGTCCTGATCGCAAAGGTGATATTAAGCACAGTAACGCCGACATATCAAAGGCAGAGAAATTGCTTGACTACCATCCTGATTACGATTTCAAGACAGGATTGGCTGAGGCTATTCAGTGGTACAGGGAAAACTTGTGAGTGATGAAAAAAAAATCGTAACATATCTGATAAATGATCTTGGCAAAGGCGGAGCTGAGATGATGCTATATCAGTTGCTCAAGTATAGGACTGATTTATCAATAGAGTACAGGGTGATTAGTTTGGGCGGTGAAGACTATTATAAGAAACTAATTCAAGACCTTAGCATATCAGTAACTACGTTAGATATAAAGAAACACCCAGTATCGTCACTATTTAGGCTTAGAAGGCTTCTATATGGGATTGATGCAATAAGCTGTTGGATGTACAATTCGAACCTCATTGGGTACATTGTTGGAAAAACAATAAAAGTTAATAGAGTGATTTGGAATGTGCGTCACAGCGATTTGAAACCGGAGCATAATAAAAGGAGCACTTTATTGATTAATTGGTTATGTGCTAAACTTAGTGGCAAGGTTTCTTTTATTGCTTACAACGGAGAGAAAGCACGAGAGGTACATGAAGAGGCTGGGTATTGTAGATGCAAAGGCATTGTTGTGGAGAACGGTGTTGATATAGATGACTATGCATATCATCTAGAAGGAAGAAAGATAATTGAGAGTGAGCTTACTATAGCGCAGGGTAAGAAAATCGTTCTCTCCGTGAGTAGATATGCGCCAATAAAAGATGTAGCAACTTTTATTAAAACGGTTTCGATACTCCATAAAGCAATGCCAGAAATCGTTGCTGTGATATGCGGAAAAGGTATTACCGATACGAATGAAAGTATTGTTGCAGACTGCGAGTCAAATGGTTTAGTTGTTGGGAAAGATATTCATTTGCTCGGTTTACGTCATGATGTCCGGACGTTAATGTCAGCATGCGATATATTCATTCTACATTCTACGGGCGAAGCCTTTCCCAACACATTAGTTCAAGCAATGTCGTGTGGATGTTTATGCATTAGTACTGACGTTGGAGATGCAAGAACGATACTGGGTAACAGTTCTTTCATTTCAGAACCCGCCAATCCAGTATCCTTAAGCAAAGTCGCACTAAATGCCTTATCCTTAAACGAAGAAGAAACCAATAAAGTGAGAGTTGAGAATAGAAAACGCGTTTGTGATTATTACGATATCAAGAGCATTGTTCAACAATATGAGGATATCATAAAACGAGTTTAGAAGGTGTCTAATATGTTTGTTATTCGTTTAGACGATGCTTGTCCACACATGAATATTATAAATTGGTTGCGTGTTGAGCAAATTCTAGACAAGTATGGTATTAGGCCAATCGTTGCTATAATTCCAAATTGTTGCGATAAGAAGCTTACCGATGCATACACCTTTAATAAAGATTTTTGGAAACTTGCTACAGATTGGAGGGATAAGGGCTGGGGAATTGCCTTGCATGGTTATAATCATTTATATACGAACATGCACAATGGAGGATTAAATCCGGTAAACAGCTATTCTGAGTTTTGCGGACTACCATTTGAAGAGCAAAGAGAAAAAATTCGGAAAGGCATCGAAGTGTTTAGCAGTCATGGACTTACGCCCAAGTTCTTTGTAGCACCGGCACATACTTTTGACGAGAATACATTGAATGCAATAAAGTCGGAAAGTAGTATTAAACTAATTAGTGACACAGTAGCAAATGATGTATATATGAAAGCCGATTTGTTTTTTATTCCGCTTCAATGTGGAAGATTAAGGGAACTGCCCTTTCGTATCGTAACTGGATGTTATCATCCAAATAGCATGAAAGAGAAAGATTTTGAGCAACTTGAACTCTTTCTCGGCAAGAATCAAAAAATGTTTCTTGACCCTGATAAGATTATACTAAAAGAACGTCAGAAAAGCGTATATGATAAAATGCTTCAAAGTGTATACTTTTTCTTAAGGACTCTATGAATAAAAATGTAGTATTTGTAGCACAGCGGGGAACCATTATAGAAACAATATTCAGATCATGTGGCATGCCTACCCTTAATCCATACATATACATGAATAGTGTAGGCATCAAATTCAGGAAAATAATTGAGCATAAAAAGCTAAAGATGGAAGAAGCATTTTATAACGAAGAGATAGTCCACTTGAAGCCTTCTACAGTGTTTGTCATAAGTGCGCTAATCTCTTTAGAATTTCTACGATGGTTACGTGAGTCTCTTCCTACAGCTAGGATAATACTGCTTTATTCAAACATTGTAAGAGATGAAAAAATGTTGTTTCCTCTAGACATACCGGATTCAATATGTGAAAAATGGAGTTGGGATGCTGGCGATTGCGCCAAGTATAATATGAACTATTATACCTCAGTATATGCAAAAGGAATAATACCTGATTCCTCCGTACATCAATATGATATAGTGTTTATTGGTTGCGATAAAGGTAGGCGTGATAGACTGCTAGAATTAAAAAAGAATTTTGAGAAGCAAGGTTTATCGTGCAACTTTTGTGTATCTGGTGATAATAGTCTGCAAACTATTTTACATCCAAGACGATATGCTAAACATATTAGCTATATCGAGTATTTATCAGAGATATCTAAGGCAAAATCATTACTCGAAATAGCTCAATCGGAACAAACAGGCATGACTATGCGCGTGTTAGAAGCGGCATTTTCACATAAAAAGCTTATCACGACAAACAAGTCATGCAAAGAATTACCATTTTATGACGATAAGAATATTTTCGTTCTTGGTGATGACGATTTAAATCGGATCAGCGATTTTATTAATTCCGAATATGACGTTTCAGCCGATGACAAGACAATGTATTACGAATTTCACACATGGATAGAAAGATTCATGTAGATAAAAATGACGGTTGTTGGATTAGAGGTGTTTGCACGGCAATGGCGATATTGATAATATTGATATTTATAGTCCTTCTATTTAGTGCTTATGTAAAACCAAAGTCTAAATTTGTCTTTGTCATTCTTGTTTTACTATTTGGTATGGTATGTATCTTTATAAAGCCACACTCAACAGGAGATTTAATGGCTTATGCAAACCGATACGATTATCCGATATCCTATGAAAGAAAAGGTTTAATATCAAATGTGTTTTTGTTCTTTAAATCATTGGGATTATCATTTCAACAGAGTAGAGTATTCTTGTATCTATTTTACATTAGTATGCCGGTGTATTGGATTTGTAAAAACACAAAAAATATTAACGTTGCATTTGCTATGACAATGATTCTGCCTGGTATTACCATGGGCATCCAACTTAGAAATTCAATCGCAATTACTTTTATTTATTTGGGATTACTGATTTTGTATAACAAAAGTTTGAATACTGTGGTGAAAATTGCTCTGTATTGTTTATGCGTTTATGTAGGCGTACAATTCCATCAAAGTATGTTTTTCTATTTATTATTTATTTTATTGCTTTTGGACATGAAGGAGAAGACGATTGCGAAACTGTCGTTTGCCTCATTAACCATATGTACTGTTTTCTATTCAACATTGAAAAGCCGCTTATTGTCATTGTTTAATTTTGATCTTCATGTAACCGAATGGTTAAGTTTAGAAGTGAGTTGGAGTTTATCAAGTTTATTTTGGGCCGTGTTTAGAATTACACTACTTATGATAATTATTTGGCTTACCCGCATGAATATCTTTGAGTGGTTTAGATACAAAGGTTTTGCGGAAGAAAATGATGATGGCCACGGTGCTAGATATATGAATTTCACTTTAAAGATAACAAGAATATTACCAATAATGCTACCCCCAATTCTATTAAGTGGATCGTTTTTTAGGCTGGTTCAGTTTATAATGCCGATTCTAATTATTGCTTATTCCAAGAACACCGATAGGTTCGATAGTCTAATTACTTTGAAGACTTCGGTTTATAGGTTTGCGTATCCGTTGGTGATTATGCTTGTCTTTGTCTATTACAGTTGGTGGCAGGGCGATATTTTTAATTATTTGAATTCATTGTCTATCGGTTAAGGGAGAAGAAGATTGCTGCAGAGAATAAACAATGCAACACTAATTAATAGTGTAAAGTGGAAATCAATTGAAACAACAGCGATAAAAATAGTCCAAACAACTGTATCAATTGCTATAGCACGATTGGTTGGGCCTGAAGAGTATTCGATAGTACCTTTGACACTTGTATTCATTAATTTACTCAGCATACTTGTCAACAACAGTTTCGGGGTGGCATTAATTCAAAACAAAGATGCGAAATCCGAGGATTTTAGATCTGCTGTTTCTTTCAACTTAGTTCTGGCATTTCTACTGTTTTTTTTACTTTGGATTTCATCTGATTACATTGCTGCGTTTTATGATAGTGATGAATTTTCAGATGTTTTAAGAGTACTTGGTATGATAATTCCTATGCATGGTATCCTGTCAATCTGTAATGCATATATCGCAAAAAATTTTTTATTCAAAGAGCAATGTGTATGCAATTTGGTAGCGATTTCAGTTGCAGGAACATTGGGTATAGTATTAGCGATACGAGGAGTAGGTGCATGGTCACTTGTTATTTATCAGTTAGCCTATTACTTGCTTTACGCAATTGGCTTGGAACTGGCATTTAAGTGGAAAATCTATTTTAAGTTTTCTGTTAATAGTATTAAGAGAATGCTCAAGTTCGGATTGGCTTCTGTTGGTAGTTGTGTTATTGCTTTTTTTAGTGATGAGATAGGAACTATACTTCTTGGAAAATATGAAACGCACGCCAATTTATCATTGTACAGCAAAGGAAAGCAGTTTCCAACAATATCAGCAGATATAGTCAACACTGTTATTGCTGGGGTATCATTGCCAGCTTTATCATTGTTGCAAGACGATGCAGAAAAAATGCGCGAACAAGTAAGTGTATCAACACGTGCATATTCATATATTTCTGGCCCTTTCTTAGTTGGAGTAGCAATTTGTGCAGAGCCGATGGTATATTTGTTATTGGGAACTAAATGGCTTGGAGCGATTCCAATAGTGCAAATAATGTGTCTGTATTATGTATTTCAACCAGTACTCCAAGTTAGTGGACAAGTCTTACTTGCTATTGGTAAACCAACACTCAAAATGATGATCGAAATTGCAAAAATGATAATCTCTCTATCATTGCTGACGTTGTGTTTAAAATATGGGATAATTGCTGTAGCACTTTCTCGAGTCGCAGTAAACATAATAATGTACGCATTAGTACTAGCGGTAAATAAGATAACAATTAAGTTGAGCATTAGAAGGCAACTCATGGATTTTGTAATTTCGTTAATACCAGCAATATTAATGGGTGTGTGTATATACCTTATTTCTTTTATAAAACTGCCAACTGCAATTCAGTTTATAATACAAGTTTTCTTTGGAGTCGTCGTATTTGTGATGATATCAAAAGTAGTAAAAAACCAAACATATGTTTTATTAGAGAAAGGTGCCAAAAAGCTTATTAGAGAAAGGCGTCATAAAGATAGTAAAAGCTAATAAATAGCGATTATAAAGGAGTCTTTGCTAATGGCGAATATTTTAGTTGAAGGCTATAGTAATATTCCATCAGTAAAAATATTTTTTTTAACTTTGTTTGAGATATCGAATACTTGTGATTCAAGTACAAAATGCAAATATACGCGAGAAATTACCAGAAAAGATCTTAAATGGTGTGATATTTTTATTACAATTAGAGGACGAGAGAAGAGTACCTATCGACTTGCATCAGCTTGTAAGAAAGCTGGGAAGACTGTAGCGTATGTACTGGATGATGATTTACTTTCATCACAGCTGAAAAAGACTAAGCATAGAAGATTACGAGATGCGAAATGGATTGATTCAATACTAAAAATAACCGATATTCTGATAACTGGTAATGAACATTTGGGTCAGAAGTACGCACAGAGATATGGCTTAAAGACTTGCAAGATAAATACTATTGTTAAATTAAATCCGAGGGAATATGACTGGGTTCAGAGTGAAGATGTTGTCCATATGGTTTATGCAGCTGGAGCAGATCATGGCAAATTATTCGAAACGATTGTATTGCCAGCACTCACAAAACTGCCTAATGGAGTAAAGAAAAGAATTGATTTGACAGTTATTGGACCACGAATAATCGGCAGAGATTTAGGATTCCCAGTTTTCTCTATACCAAGTATGAAGTATGATGCATATAACGAATTCATGGATTTGCATCACTATGATATTGGATTTGCCCCATTGTATGACGATGAGTTCTATAAGTGTAAGTACATCAACAAGTATTTAGAATATGGTAAACGTGGAACGGTTTGTGTGTTTAGTGACACTGAGCCTTACAATGCTGTCATCAAAACGAATGTTAATGGTTTCTTAGCAAGAGATATAGATCAATGGAGCGAGGTTATAAAGCATCTTGTTGAAAACAGAAGCGATATTGAGAGAATAAAATGTGAAGTGATTGATGATTTGCAGAACTACTCTGTTGAGAACATATCAAAACAATTCATAAATGAGTTCCCTGAATATGCAACACATGAAAACAAGCATGGTAAAGTACCATACGTTCTATACAATAAAGCACTTTTTTACATTGAAGTGCTCTCTCTAATGATGTTTAACAAACTTGAAAAAAAGGAAGAATAAATGAAAGGAATTGTATTAGCGGGAGGAGCTGGCACACGTCTTTACCCTCTTACAATGGTTACATCAAAGCAACTATTACCAATCTATGACAAGCCGATGATTTACTATCCTTTATCAACGCTTATGCTGGCAGGTATCAAGGATATCTTGATCATCTCCACACCGACTGACCTACCGAACTTCGAGAGGCTTCTTGGTGACGGGCATCAGTTCGGTGTCTGTTTGTCTTACAAAGTTCAACCGAGTCCAGACGGTTTGGCACAAGCATTCATCCTCGGGGAAGAGTTTATCGGAGATGACCTGTGCGCAATGATTCTGGGAGACAATATCTTTTATGGAGGCGGTCTTGGTGATAAACTGAAGTATGCTGTGGAGAACGCAGAAAACGGTTATGCGACGATATTCGGTTACTACGTCAACGATCCAGAGCGTTTTGGCATTATGGAATTTGATGAGACTGGCAAGATTTTATCGGTTGAAGAAAAGCCCAAAGAGCCAAAATCTAACTATTGTATCACCGGACTATATTTCTACGATAAGAGAGTGGTAAAGTATGCGAAACAAGTAAAGCCATCAGCTCGTGGCGAGTTGGAGATAACCAGTCTCAACGATATTTATCTCAAAGACAACACGCTGAAAGGGATTATTCTGGGACGAGGTTTTGCTTGGCTGGATACAGGCACAATGGACAGCTTAATCGAAGCATCAGAGTTTGTGCAAATGTTGGAGAAAAGGCAAGGAGTAAAAATTTCTGCGCCCGAAGAGATAGCTTACCGAAATGGATGGATCGATAAAGAAGAGCTACTTGGCTCCGCAAATCGATATGGGAAGAGCCCTTATGGTCAGCATTTAAAAAATGTTGCTGATGGTAGGTTTATTTATTAACGAGTCTAAGGGGTATACAACATATCATGGGCCTTTATGCGCTTCATGTATAAAGTACACATGGTAAAATGCTGCTGTTATATATAAAAGCTATATAGTAAGAGATACAGAAAAGGTTTCGAAGGCAATATGGGGGTGAAGGCATTTTCATGGACTCGATAAGGAGCAGTGAATGTATTCATATGAACGGGAGAAAGAAGCCGTTGGACTTTACATAAAGTTTGAAAAGAGCGCATATGCTTTGGGTATCCAACTAAAAGAGTGCTCAAGCTATGATATCGGGAATACCTTGAGCATGGAGACCTGCACACGAAGTCTCGATCACAAAAAGGATATACGGCAGAGCAAAAAGCACAATCGCCGTCAAATGCTAAGGGATACGGAAGAGGGCTTGTCCGTATGGCCAAGGCTCTTAGCTATCCTTGCCGCCAACTTCTTGGTGAATGGGGCCACGAAAATCTTGCTTGTGTCTGCCAGCCTTTGAAAAAGGAACAGCCTGCTGTAAAATGCACAGGCAAGCAAAAGATGGACGCTGTCCTGTCCGTCGCATCCGGAGAGAAGACCTCAAAACAGATCCAAGCAGAGATTGGAGTGTCTCGGATAACAATCTGGCAGTGGAAACAGAAGTCGCTTGGGGAGGAAACCAACCCCGAAATGAAAAGAGGATGCCGAAGAAGGCCTGAATAGGCTTCATCAGGGCAAGAGATTGACCTGATGAGCCGAATGCGACGAGCTGAAAGATGAACGAGACAGGCTGCAGGAGCAGGTGCAGAAGCTCAAGATGGAGAAGGACATTCTTGAAAAGGCTGCGGAAATACTAAAAAAAGAGAAGGGCATCGGTATCGAGTCTCTCCAATAGAGACAAAGCCATGCAATGCAGAAGGATAAGTATGAGCTTGTCCGGAAAGACCTGAGAGAGGCATTCGCTGAAAACCGGCAGGGTTACGGCTATCGCAGGCCACATGCAGTCCTGACTTCCCGATGGAAGCATCATTTCGGATAAGGTGATTCTTCGCCTCATGCATGGGGAGAGCCTTGTCGTACCATCTGTGAAGAGAAAGAAATACAGCTCATACATGGGAGAGTTCAGCCCAGAGGTCGAGAATCTGCCCAAGCGCGATTCCCATGCCGAGAATCCCAACGAGAAATGGCAGAGCGACATCATTGGATCCAGCATTCCCGCCGGGAAAGTGTATCTCTCTCCTATCGTTGACTGCTTTGACGGCTACGTCATTTCCTGGACCCGTGGGCCGAGCCCCAAAGCGGAGATGGCAAACTCGATGCTGGATGAGGCTGTGGGTGAATGCACTTTGGTGCATACCGATTGTGGATGTCACTATCGTTGGTCTGGCTGGATTGAAAGAATGGATAATGCAGGATTGGTACGGTCGATGTCGAAGAAAGGCTGCTCGCCGGACAATTCGGCTTGCGAAGGCTTCTTTGGCAGATAAGAATGGGATGTTCTCTATCCGTTCATGGTTTGGAGTATCGATTGAGGAGTTCTGTGCACTGCTGGATGATTATATCTATTGGTATCATGAAAAGCGTATTAAACTGTCCTTGGGAGGGAAGAGCCCTCTTATGTACCGCAGGAGTCTTGGTCTAGCATCATAGAGAAGTCCAACTTTTTGTCCGCGCCCCCTAACGTTAAAAATATTTTACCGCTTGCAATAGTATCGCTTGCTAAAGGCTTAAGATAGGAGACCTGTTAAATTAAGGGTGGTTGTCTTCTCTTTTCATGATATTGTTATATATAGTGGAGATCGTGTTCAACAAGGAGGCAATGATGAACATAATCGTAACAGGTGGAGCGGGCTTCATCGGTTCTAACTTTATTTACCACATGTTAAAGAAATACCCTGACTATAAAGTTGCTTGTCTTGATTGCTTGACCTATGCAGGGAACATGTCCACGCTCGCCGAGGCGATGAAGAATGAGCGATTTAAGTTCTATAAAACTAATATTTGTGACCGAAAAGTTATCTATGAGATATTTGAAGCTGAAAAGCCTGATGTCGTAGTGAACTTTGCCGCTGAAAGCCATGTTGATCGCTCTATTGAGAATCCAGAAGTTTTTTTACAGACAAATATCCTAGGCACTCAGGTCATGATGGATGCCTGCCGGAAGTACGGCAATGTGAGATACCATCAGGTATCAACCGATGAGGTCTATGGCGATTTGCCTTTGGATAGACCAGAACTATTCTTCACCGAAGAAACACCGATACATACGAGCAGCCCGTACAGCGCATCGAAAGCGTCCGCCGATTTGTTAGTCCAAGCATACAATAGAACTTTCGGTTTACCAGTAACGATAAGCCGTTGCTCGAACAACTACGGTCCTTATCATTTTCCTGAGAAGCTGATACCGCTGATGATTACAAGAGCTTTGGCAGATCAGCCGTTGCCGGTGTACGGAGAGGGCTTGAACGTTCGCGACTGGCTCTATGTGGAAGACCATTGCAGGGCTATCGACCTTATCATTCACAAGGGACGCATTGGCGAGGTCTATAACGTCGGTGGGCACAACGAAATGAAGAACATCGACATCGTGAAACTCATCTGCGATGCTTTGGGAAAACCCTACAGTTTGATAACTTACGTAACCGATCGCAAGGGTCACGATATGCGTTACGCTATAGACCCCTCAAAGATTCACCATGACTTAGGCTGGTTGCCTGAGACGAAATTTGCTGATGGCTTGCAACTCACAATTGATTGGTACTTGAAGAACAGAACTTGGTGGGAAGAAATCATTTCTGGTGATTACCAGAATTACTATGAGCGGATGTATGGGAATAGATAAAAATTTATAGTAAATAAAAGGAGATATATACAATGTCAATCCAAGTATTAAAACCAAAATTCCATATTGATGAATGCATTGATTCTGTTAGAGAGTGCCTAGAGAAAGGCTGGACAGGCATGGGCTTCAAGACAGTGGAGTTTGAAAACGAATGGAAAAAGTACACCGGGCATTCTTATGCCTATTACCTTAATTCGGACACAGTAGGCCTTCATCTTGCCGTAAAGATCCTCAAGATGGAAAATGGTTGGGTTGATGGAGATGAAATCATCACAACTCCCATAACGTTTGTTTCGACCAATCATGCTATTCTTTACGAGAACTTACACGCAACATTTGCCGATGTTGATGATTACCTTTGTTTAGACCCGGTTGATGTAGAGAGAAAGATTAACGATAAGACGCGCGCTGTTATGTTCGTTGGCTACGGTGGACGAGTTGGTCAACTGGATAAGATTATTAGAATATGTAAAAAACACAACCTGAAGCTCATACTCGACGCAGCGCATATGTCTGGAACGAGAGTCAACGGTGTTTGTCCAGGAACTTGGGATGGTGTTGATGTGGCTGTATATTCTTTTCAAGCTGTTAAAAACCTTCCCACGGGTGACAGTGGCATGATTTGCTGGAAGGATGCTGAATCGGATAACCTGACACGACAGCTTGCTTGGCTTGGCATTAATAAGGACACCTACGCTCGTTCAAACGCCGGTACATATGCTTGGAAGTATGATGTAGATTACGTCGGCTATAAGTACAACGGCAATGCTATTATGGCAGCCATTGCGCTTGTACAGTTGAAGTATCTTGATGAAGACAACAAGAGACGGCGTGAGATTGTCGAAAGATATAATGTTGCTTTCTCCGACATCCCGGAAATAAAGATAATCAAAGCACCATATCACGATGAATGTTCATATCATATCTATGAGATTGTTGTTCCTGATAGGCAAGCACTGATGGGCGAGCTTCAGAAACATGAAATTTTCTGTGGAGTTCACTACAGAGATAACATTGAATACTCAATGTACCGATATGCTGAAGGAAGTTGTCCAAAGGCGCGTGAGTATAGTGAGCATATTCTTACACTCCCACTCCATATGTGGCTGACTGATGGGGATGTGGAGAGGATAATCGAAACTGTAAAGGTGTTCTTCAAATGAGCGGAGCAATATCACTTCGACCTATTTCAGAGTCTGATACAGAGAATATCGTAAAATGGCGCAACTCAGATGCTGTAAAGAAAAAACTCTATACGCAGACTGACTTAACGCATGAGCAACATCGTATTTGGCTACGCGATAAAGTCGATACAGGATTGTGTTGTCAGTATATCATTGTCGAAACTGTTAATCACAACAGCTCTGACATCGGAACAGTGTTCATCAAAAATATCGACACACATAACCACAAAGGTGAATTCGGCATCTTTATTGGCGAAGAATGTGCTCGTGGTAAAGGGTATGCAACACTTGCTACCAAGGAAATGGTACGAATTGCGTTTGAGAAGCTGTCACTTAACAGAGTTTATCTTACGGTTATGTCCGACAACATAGCTGGGATAAATGCTTATAAAAAAGCCGGGTTTGTCGTCGAAGGTTTGATGAAAGAGGATTATCTACGTTCTGATGGATATGTTGATATTTTTATGATGGGAATAACGAAAGAAATATGGGACACAAAAAATGAAAATGGATACATTAATTAGTTCGTGATGTTTATCATATAAGAGATATTAATATTATGTCACAAATAAAAGTTGAACACAATCCAGTTGGTATTGCTGGTTTAACCGTAATAACGCCAACCCTCCACGGTGATGCGCGCGGCTATTTCATGGAGACATACAACGCCAACGAGATGAGGGCAGAAGGCCTTGGTATGACCTTCGTTCAGGACAACCAGTCATGCTCGACAAAGGGTGTCCTGCGCGGTTTGCATTATCAAAAGCAATATCCGCAGGGCAAACTTGTGAGAGTTATCTCTGGCTCTGTCTACGATGTTGCCGTGGACTTGCGCCGGAATAGTCCAACATATGGAAAGAATTATGGTATCATCTTGGACGGCAATACCAACAAGCAATTCTATATACCGCAGGGATTTGCACACGGTTTTCTCGTTCTGTCAGACATAGCCGTATTCACCTATAAAGTCACGGACTTCTGGCATCCAAATGATGAAGGCGGTCTTGCTTGGGATGACGCAGATATCAAAGTAGCATGGCCGCTGGAGCAACTCGGTGACGGCAAGATACTTTTGTCTGATAAGGATTCCAAGAATCCGACATTGAAAGAGCTGGAAGCAAGTGGTTTCGGGTTTTTAATGCTGTAGCTATCCCTGTCCCCGACTATCTCGACACCAACATATCGAGTAAAGCAGCCAAGTAAAACAACCTTACACTAGTATCGTTGTTAGGGTCAGGTGAAAACAGCCCCAAGGGGGTGCGGACGAAAAGTTGGACTTGTTTAGGCAGTTAATCCGAGCTTTTTTCTGTAGTCAAGAGGACTGAGGCCTCCTAAGGAGACCTTGATCCTTTTCTTATTATACCAATGAAGATAGGCGTCCAGGATCCGAAGAAACCTTTGCATGCGGAATTGTCCAAGGGACAAGCTTTCTTCGACATTGGTCTTGTCAGCCCAGAAGTATCCATAATCTCAATCCAGCTGTTTGTTCTGTAATGAAATCCTCTGTCACTATGGAGGATTGGTTTCTCTTCATCGATGCTGTTGATGGCTGCCTGGAGATTTTGTTTGTCAAATCCGATGAGGGGGATGTACCGGTTGTCCATGAAACAGCCATCCCGGCATAACAGCCTATTATCGGAGACAGGTACACCTTTCCCGCCGGAATACGAAACCCAGTTATATCTGTCAGCCAAAGCTCATTCGGATTCGACAAGATTCTCTATCGCAGGAGTGATTTCGCCCTTGTATGAATTGTATTTCCTGATCACAGCCTTTGATACTCTCAGCCCCAGTTCATACATCAGCGTTCTTATAACTTTCTCGGAGAGCAGTTTCCCGGAATCCTTCAGATGCTGATGGTATCCATGGTATCTGTTGTTCTCCCTGAAAGCGTTCTGGATTTCTGAGCACCAGGCATCATACTTATCCAGTTTCATGGCAGCCGCATGGTGCCAGTAACCGCTTTTGGCCATAGCTAAGGTTTGGGGCGAATCCTTCGACCGGCAGTGCCCCCTGAGGGCATCAATCACCATGGCCTTTTCCCTGTGAGTGCGGATTGACGTACTTTCCTTTTTGCCGCCTTGAGGAGAACAGCATGTCCGAGACGCGGTTTCTTGACTTCTTGTCGCAAGGCATCTGCCTCTCTCTCTTGAGGCTGCCAATCTCTTCAGAAGGCTCTGTATCTTTCTCCATATCATAATCCTCACCAAGGAATCGGTTCTTCCAGAAGTATAGTGCAGACCTTAGTACTTTGTGTTTTCTGCTGAGCAGTTCCGTACACAAAAGTCAAGGGCTGTGGCTTTCTTAGCACAATCGGAAACGCGTTTTTCCCAAGAGGCGTACTTTTGATCCATCTATCCACTGGATACCCCAAAGACTTTGGTGCGGACAATAAGTTCTTCCCATGCCCAATAGAGAATTTGACGGTGGCTTCCTTTTGCTCCTCGGAGTATTGGCTGTTTTCTGTCATTCCATGCCTAGGCTTGTGACTGTATCCATTATCTCGATACTAATAGAACCACTTTCTGGGTGTTCATCTATTGGGATAGCCCGGTTCTCTCATTACAGGAGAGGCTCTCCTTCCGTACTTCAAATACAATGCAACCGCTTTCTTTCTCTGATCTTCGCTGTACATCCAAAATCTCCTTCACCAAACTGGTTCAAGATTTTGTCCGCACCCCCAATCAAAGATTGAAAAACTTTTTGTCTGTGTATTACAACTTGCTGAAAAAACAAAGGAAGGATTTTGTTTCAATCAAATCTCCTTTTTCTTCTTATTATGATTATTCTGTTTGGAAAAGAATAATACTCCTATATTTTTTCATAGAAAAGTTAAGTAATCCATCCCTATCGAAATGTATACATGTTTCTACAATTTCAGTAAAATCCAAAATAGTTTTTTGCTAATCTTCTGCCGTTGTGTAGAGGAATGTGCTAACAGATTCATTTGTTTGGATATCGGAGGTTTTTAAATAAATCATGTCATTGTATGATTCATTGGTTGCAAAGAAAGAATCTTTGGCTCTTGTGGGGCTTGGATATGTCGGGATGCCGATTGCGGTTGCTTTTGCAAAGAAGCTCAACGTGATTGGATTTGATCTCAATGCTGAGAAGATCAAACTGTATAAGTCGGGGATTGATCCTACTCGTGAAGTTGGCAATGAGGTGATCAAGTCAACGACTGTCAACTTCACTTCTGATGAGAAAGACTTGAGGAAAGCGAAGTTCTTCATCGTGGCGGTTCCCACTCCGGTCAATCAGGATCATACTCCTGATCTTACGCCTGTAGAGAGTGCGAGCGAGGTCATCGGCAGGAACCTGACAGCTGGTTCGGTCGTGGTGTTTGAATCTACTGTGTATCCAGGTGTCACGGAAGATGTCTGCATGCCTATCATTGAGAAGTGTTCTGGGTTGAAATGTGGTTCTGACTTCAAGATTGGCTATAGCCCTGAGAGAATTAACCCTGGAGACAAGATTCATATCCTTCCCAACATCAGGAAAATTGTCTCCGGCATGGATGCGGAGTCTTTGGATATCATCAAGAAAGTGTATGATCTCGTAATTGAGGTGGGAACGTATCCTGTCTCGAACATCAAGACAGCTGAAGCAGTCAAGGTCGTAGAGAACAGCCAGCGTGACATCAACATTGCTTTCATGAACGAACTTGCAATGGTCTTCGATAAAATGGGAATTGATACCAATGAAGTTGTTGATGGAATGAACACCAAGTGGAACGCGCTTGGTTTCAGGCCTGGTCTTGTTGGTGGGCATTGTATCGGTGTGGATCCATATTACTTCACCTATGAAGCTGAGAAGCTTGGTTACCATAGCCAGATCATCCTCAATGGAAGGATTGTCAACGACAGTATGGGAGCCTACATTGCTGATATGGCCATCAAAAAGATGGTTCTGGCTGGAAAAGCGCCAGCAAAGTGCAAAGTTGTCATCTTTGGTATTACGTTCAAGGAAAACTGCCCTGATACACGGAATAGCAAGGTGGCAGACATCATCAACAGGCTGAAAGCTTATAGTGTTGAACCGGTGGTCATTGATCCTTGGGCAAGTGAAAGGGATGCACTTCATGAATACAATGTTGCCTTGAAACCGATGAGTGAGGCTATTGATGCGGATTGCATCATTGTGGCTGTTGCACATAAAGAGTTTAAGGCCATCAGCTTGGAAGATATCAGCAAGTTGTACAAGAAGAATCTCAAGCAGGGTGAGAAGGTTTTGATGGATGTGAAAGGTATTTACAAAGTTTCAGACTTGAAAGAGTCAGGGATGATGTACTGGAGGCTGTAATGAACTAACCTCATAAAGTTGGAGGAATCATAACCTACGCTATTGATTGACGGTATTGCACCGGAGATTGATAGCGTAGTTTTTTTTGAAATCCTGACTTCGTTATACCATGCAACAGAGTCATTCCCAATCTTTTCCATATCATTGAATCCATACCCTCAGCCGTTCCTGCTTTTCTGATAGATGGCTTCAGACTTCAGGTGGCCGAAGAAGTTCTCCATGGAGGCGTTGTCCCGGCAGTTGCCCTTTCGGGACATGCTCTGCACGGCACCAACATCCTTTTTGGGCTCGTGTAGGTCCATCCCATAGGACATCTCGTTCTTGATTCTCCCGACGAAACCTTCACAAGTCGAGTTGTCAGAGGCCTGCGCTCTCCATCCGGTTGATTCGGCAACCTTCCCATCTGTAATGTCCAACCCTGTCTGTATGGACAATGGACTTGGCCCCTGCAGGCAACAATGCAACTGCCTTGTCCGGCATGGTGTTTTGTTATTACTGCTCACCTTGGGGGACCATTTCTTAAAAATTCGTTGACAGACCAGAAAACCAGATGTAATCTAAGAAAAACGGAAACGTTCCCGGAAGCAACCATGACAACAATAGTTGATATTGCAAAAAAACTTAACATCTCAAAATCTACTGTTTCACGGGCATTGACCGATAGCGAGGAAGTCAGCCCGAAAACACGTATGCTGGTGAAGAAAGCAGCGCAGGAAATGCAGTATCAAGCAAATATGTATGCTCGTACTCTAGTCTCCCAGCGCAGCCATATGGTCAGTTTCATGATTCCTAACATCACGGACAATTTCTACCAGAAGATGGCCGAGGGTGCAGAAAGCGAGCTAAATGCTGCGGGGTATACGCTTTTTTATCGAAACGTTCATAGAAACGGAATCGAGGCGCTCAAGTTCCTTGAACATGCAGAAGAATTCCATATGGAGGGCGTGTTCATTACCCTTGACGACTGGTCTGAAGAAATTTGCAAGAAAATCCAGACAATGGATATTCCCGTCATTTCGTTGAGGCGGAAAACTCCTCCTTGTTTAGCAGGCAGGGTTCCATTCGTTGATTCTGATTACGAAGAAGGCATTGACAATGCGGTTAGTTATCTTCTTTCTATGGGACATAGAAATATTGGATACATTGGGTTCGAGACGATGGTAGGAAAGGAACGCATCATGGCTTTCGAGGCAAGTTGCGAAAAACACCATCTGGTAAAAAATATCATTAGAAACCGTTCATTTCAGGATGCAAATGTACGTATAGATGTTGGGTATACGTCTGCAAAGAAATTGATAGGTATGAATCATGGCCTGACTGTTATCTTTTGTGGCGACGATCAGCTTGCCCTTGGGGCTTTGAAGTATTGTAGTGAAGCAGGGATTCCTGTTCCGGAAAAGATGTCAGTCATGGGGTGTGATGATCGTGATGTGTCAGGACTTTACTGCATCCAGTTAACGACCATGCGCCAGCAGATTGAGGAGTCAGGTCATTTGGCAGGGCAACTCATGGTGCAGATGATTGAGAAACCTGGTGTGTATGATGACATTTGTGTTCCGATGACAATCAAAGAAAGGAAGACTGTTGGTCATATAGGGTAGGTAGAGAATAACAAATGAATTTTATTTTTGTGTAAAAACGGGAACGTTCCCGTTATAAAGGAGTTGTATATGAAAAAGGTTCTGCTTGTATCACTAGTTGCCCTTGTGGCAATCTCGGTGTCGTTCGCTAACGGAAGTACGGAGGAAGCATCGAAAGAGCTTACTGCGTACATCGGTTATCAGGAAGATGAAGCACAGTTGCTTTGTAAGAGCTTTGAGAAGGCAACGGGAATCAAGGTGAAATATGTCCGTCTTAGCGCAGGCGAGATGTTTACTCGTTTACAAGCAGAGTCGGAGAATCCTCAAGCTAGCGTTATCATCATTGGTGCAGATACCATCTCAGCTGCTGGAGCGGAAGGGCTCATCGAGCCTTATCGTACAACGGTCAAGGCCATACCTGATAAGCTCATCAGCCCAGATAATTACTGGACAGGTCATTCAATCTCGTTCCTGTGTTTTGGAAGCAATACTAAATGGCTGAAGGAGAACAATCTTGAACCACCTCATAGTTGGCAGGACCTTCTCAAGGATGACTATGTTGGTAACATCTGTCTGGCCCATCCAGGTACCAGTGGTGTGGCATACACCGTGCTCAGCGGATTAGTCACATTGATGGGCGAAGACCAAGCATACCAGTTCCTTAAGAAGATGGATAGAAGTGTTGTGCAGTACACCAAGGGGGGAGCTGCTCCTGCAAGGATGGTAGGGTTGGGCGAGACCGGTATCGGATTGTGTTGGTTCAGTGACCTTGCAAACACCATCAAGAGCGGATACGACATCACCATCTCGTATCCTTCCGAAGGGTCGCCGTATGAAGTCACTGCTATCGGAATCGTTAAGAATGGCCCGAAAGGGGAGGTCGAGAATGCGAAGAAGTTCATCGATTATATGGTTTCCAAAGAAGCGCAGGAAGAGTTTTCCAACACATACAATAGGCTTCCAGTGAACCCTGATGCAGTCTTGACAAATGGTGCGACCCCATTCAACAAGTTAAACACGTTCACCATCGACAATAAGTTCGCCAGTAAGAATAAGGCCCGTCTTGTCCAGCGCTTCATTGATGAAGTTCGCGACAAAAACAATGTGCTCATGTAAAAACATTCCCGGCCGATCATCGGCCGGGATTTGATAAAGGAACGGATATGGCAAGATATGTTGATTTGGAACTTATTGAGAAAGAGCGTAAGAATACTGTCAGGCGGCAGTTTCTGGGGCAACCGGTTCTCATGATGGTCGTAGTTGCGTTGGGTTTGTTCCTCTTCCTCTTCTCTTTTTTCCCAATCATAAAAATTATCATCAAGATTCTTTGGAATAAAAAAGTTTTTGATCCAACAATCATTACTAAAACTTTCCATGATACCTATTTCTGGGAATCGTTTGGCAACAGTCTGCTTCTCGGTTTTCTATCTGCATTCCTTTCGACCGTAATTGGTTTTGTGTTTGCTTTCAGTGCGGTCAGGTCGGATATGAAGGGAAAAAGTTTTTTTAACTTGATTGCGACGCTTCCGATCATTGCTCCTCCTTTCGTCATGTCCTTAGCAATGATTCTGTTGTTTGGAAGATCAGGGTTGATATCGAGAGGGCTGTTTCATCTGAAAAATGCAAGCGTGTATGGACTTCGTGGCCTTCTTGTTGTCCAGACTCTGGCTTTTTTCCCCCTTGCGTACTTGAACATCAAGGGAGTTCTTGAGTGCATAAATCGTTCCGTAGAAGATGCTGCGGAAAGCCTTGGAGCCTCAAAATGGCATGTATTCCGGACCGTGACACTCCCATTGTGCATTCCTGCAGTATTTAGTTCGTTTCTGCTTGTGTTCATCAAGTCAATCAGTGATTTCGGGAACCCGCAGTTACTGGGGGGAAATTTCGAGACATTGTCGTCGCGTGCATATTTGGTTATCAACGGCATGTACGATACCCGTACCGGTAGTTTGATTGCCATTTCCATCTTGCTTCCTAGTATCATGGCATTCCTCATCGAACGGTACTGGATCAGCAAGAAATCATTCGTGACAGTTACCGGCAAGCCACAAAATGCGACTGACCGTCCAAAGAATACAAGATTGGATCATTTCTGTTTTATCACATGTTCCCTGATAGCTGCCCTTGTTATCCTTTTCTATGGAACTGTCATCCTTGTTTCCTTGGTGAAGACATGGGGTGTGGATATGAGTATAAGCCTTGATAACTTCCGGTTTGCCATCTCTCGGGGAGGGCAATACATCAAGGATTCGCTGATTCTAGCTCTTCTTGCCACTCCTCTGACTGCACTGGTGGGTATGATCATCGCCTACCTTGTAGTGAGGAAGCAGTTCTTTGGCAAACGGTTCATTGAATTCTCATCGATGCTTACTTTTGCCGTACCAGGTATTGTGCTTGGTATCGGATACATTATTTCATTCAACACCAAGCCATTTATCCTCACAGGAACAGCGGCAATCCTTGTCATTGCCTTGATGTTCCGGAATATGTCCATTGGAATCGAAGCCGGTACCAACAACCTCAGACAAATCGATCCATCCATTGAGGAGGCAAGTACCAATCAGGGAGCCGGACAAGTATATACCTTCTGGCATGTTACGTTGCCACTCATCCGTTCGGCTATCTATACGACCATGATCAATGCGTTCGTCCGTTCGATGACATCAGTGAGTGCCGTCATTTTCCTTGTGTCTGTTCATTGGAACCTACTAACTGTCATGATCATGAGTGAAGTAGAGAATAGCCGGCTGGGTGTTGCAGCGGCATATTGCGTAATACTCATGGCTATGGTACTTGTGGCCTTCGCCTGCTTGAAGATGGTTGTCGATAACATCGGAATTACGAAAAAAGGAAAGAGGAAATAAAGAATATGCAGAATGAAGCTGTAGGAATCAAGGTAGAGAATCTTTCCAAAGTGTTTGTTGATGGTGGAAAGAACAGTACTGTCGCCGTAAATCATGTGTCGCTGGATGTGAAACCGGGTGAACTTGTCACTCTGTTGGGGCCTTCTGGGTGCGGAAAGACAACTATCCTCCGTATGCTTGCAGGTTTTACCATGCCCACTGAGGGGACAATCAGTTTCGGCAACATCGATGTGACCTACGTTTCGCCTAACAAACGGAATGTGGGAATGATGTTCCAAAGTTATGCCCTGTTTCCACATCTTTCGGTTTATGACAATATCGCTTATGGTTTGAGAGTGAAGAAAATACCTTCGCAGGTGATTGCCGAAAAGGTGGGGAATGTACTGGATTTGATGAGGATAACGGAATATCAGGACAGGATACCGGAACAGCTTTCGGGGGGACAGCAACAACGTGTTGCTCTTGCACGGGCGATTGTCAATGAACCAAAGATTTTATTGTTTGACGAACCTCTCTCCAATCTCGATGCCAAGATGCGCGAGTACATGAGGGGGGAGTTGCGCAAAATCCAGCAGAAGCTGAAGATTACCAGTGTCTATGTGACGCATGATCAAGTCGAGGCAATGGCCATCAGCGACAGGGTCATGATCATGAAAGATGGAGTAATCGAACAAGTGGGCACCCCAAGTGAGATTTACGTCCAGCCGGTGAATACGTTTGTTGCGAACTTCATGGGAAAGGCAAATTTTGCGAAAGGTACGGTTGTGTCCATTGTCAAAGCGGAAGTTACCTTGAAGCTCTTTGGAACCGATGTGATGGTTCCTCTCAACAAAGATGTGTTGGCAAAAGAAGGAGATGACGTGACTGTCATGATCAGACCTGAATTCGTCAAAATCGATGGTGAGGGGAAATGGATTGCAACAGTGGACCGTGCAACATTTTTTGGAGAAAAGATGGAATATGAGATAACCATTGGAGATGCGAATCTTACCATCTCCGATTCTGATTTCATCATTCATGGTATTTTTACTGTAGGGGATGAGATGCATCTGACCATCAGGCTGGAGGGTTTGCGGATACTCCCAGAAGACGAGAAGAGAGCATGACGGATTATCTGACCATTGCACAGAAAATTGCTTGTGAGGCAGGGGACTACCTTTCTTCTTTCTCTTCGGATCTTCATGTTCAGGGAAAAAATAGTGACTATGATTTTGTCACTAATGCCGACATCCAATCCCAAAGCATGATTAAACGCATGCTAGAGGATGTGTTTCCTTCGCATATATTCATTGGAGAGGAAGATGGTCTGGCTGATGACGTGATTGCCCGACGGTTAGATGCTGACCCTGATTTGTATTTCTGGATTGTAGATCCGTTGGACGGAACACAGAACTACATCAAACATCTCGGAGGTTATTCCGTTTCCATGGCATTGTATCATGGTGGACAAGTGCTAGTGGGTGTCACTGTCGTACCGAGTGAACATGAGGTGTTCAGTGCGGAGAGAGGAAGCGGGGCTTTTAGGAACGAGAAGCAGTTGCATGTATCTTCCTGTTCTTCTGTGCATGATGCATTTTTCAACAGCGGAATTCCTACGGTCAACATGACGTACCGGAGGCGGATGATCTCCATCCTTTCTCACGTGTCTATGGACAGTCTGAACATGCGTATCATTGGATCAGCTGCACGTTCCATGGGACTGACCGCTGCAGGAAACTTTGAGTCATATTTCGAACTCGGACCTCATCCTTGGGATGTAGCTGCGGGATGGATTCTTGTCGAAGAAGCGGGAGGGATGGTGACGGACTTCGATGGAGAACCGTATCGGTTCGGTTCTCAAGGTGTCATCGCATCGAATGGTGTGGTACATGAATCTTTGCTGGGTTACATCAGAAAAAGTCATGATTAATAACTATCATGGTCATACGATACGTTGCCATCATGCACAGGGGAGCGACAAAGCATATGTGGAACAGGCAATTGCTGAAGGATTCTCAACATACGGGTTTTCTGACCATACTCCTTGGCCATATATAGGTTTCACGAGTTCCATACGTATGGATGTGTCTGAGTTGGAAGGATATTGTTCTTCCCTGCGTTCTCTAAGCTCTGCCAATTCAGAAAAGATCCACATCATGGTCGGGCTTGAGTGTGAATGCTTTCCTAATTTCTTTCCTTGGCTTGATGAGATGAAGGAGCGATACCAACTGGATTATCTCATTCTTGGCAATCATTTCATTGGTGACGAGCAGACAGGAGTGTATGCAGGAAAGGCGATTACGAAGGATCAGGTTCTATCATATGAGCGAGAAGTGGCTTTCGCAATGTCTACTCACCGGTTTGCCTACCTTGCCCATCCTGATATCATCTTCTCTTCCTATACAAAATTTGATGATGTCTGTCGTGGCGTTTCCCATGCCATTTGCGATCTCTCCATAAAATATGGTTTTCCGTTGGAATATAACCTTTTAGGCATCAAGAAACGAAAGGAAGGGAGGTTCGTCGGTCTTGGGTATCCCTGCCCGGAATTCTGGGACATAGTTGGAGAGTCAGGTTGCAAAGTGATTGTCGGGTTAGATGCTCACGATCCCGCATGGATAGACGGATCTTTCTTCAGTGAACAAGTTACTGAGTTGAAAGAAAGAGGATTCAAACTTGTTGATTCCCTTTGAACTCAAATAATGAAGTGTGTGAGTTGTTAAGTGAAATGTTCACTTAATTGGGTAATTGGTCTAGGCATCATGCCATCTCCAGAATTTGATTGTCGAATCAGTCAGGTTGGATTCCTTCTGAAGCACTGGAGTGGAGGCATGCCGCCAAGGATTCTCCTAGGGTAGGGTTTAGTTCAGGACGTGGCATGGCTGACTTTTCGCTTTGGGGAAGACGGTCCAGGACATCAGTCGCGTCATCGTGTAAAAAGCCGGTTACCGTGGAGGCGGAGACTGCGGGGGAGTGGACGCTCATTGCAATGGATGAATCTGTGGTGTCCAAGGAAGACGGGAGTTGCAGGCAGGAAGGCAAGCCGTGCGGGAGTCGGGCAATGGAGCGCTTGGTTTCCTTCTTGCGATGTTGCTTTGATGGATACGGCGTTTGGCCGTCGAAGGAATCCTCGGTGGGGCACTGGGTGTCGGTCATATTGCGGACCTCGGTTGGGTTCCAAGTTTTTTTCTGTAACTTTATTATGTGTCGCATTTAGGTAACTTAAGGTATTATCTAGGTTCCCTATACTCTCTAGAGGGGAATTCAGGAAACTGTGTATGAGGCTCCTTCTGATACCAGTAGGCAACTGTTGAAATATCGTCTTGTCTCTCAAATAAACCAGTGTTTGTAATTCCAATCTGTTGAACAGTAATTTTCAGATTATATTGGAATTTGATTGGGTCTAAAACATGAAAACGATAAAACCCTCTCATAGGAGGGCAACAGCCTGCAAATCGCCAGCTAAGTTTAGGCTCTGTATTGCATAGAAAATGATGGCCTAAATACGGAGTTTGATATAAACATTCCACGGCGGGTGTTTCAGGCCTTTGGTCTTCAACAAAACCAAAGCCACCGCCGAAATAATCTTCAAGACCAGTACCGCAAATTGTAGGGTATTCTTCATCTCCATCTATGAAGAACTTTACTTCGCCTTCTCCATACCAATATCGCTGCAAAGCAGTAAGGGCCATGTACATGCCTACAAACTGTCCTTCACCATTGATGTTGTCAAGGATTGTATAATCCTTTTTCAATTCAGTTATACGCTCCCTGCGATATTGAGAATGGAAATAAGCAATATTCTCAGGCAAATTATCGTAAAGGGTGTAATCGATCTGATAGAAAAAACTATGAATAATTCCAGGATGCTGGTTCTCTATAGTTATCTTTGCTTTCTTTCTAAACGGCATAGAGAAGTAACAGTTATAACCTCTAACTGGGTTAACACATATTAATGCGGAATTAACCGGTGTATATTGAGAAAAACCATTCAAAAAGAAATCCCCTAAGGGAGCTTCAACTGAAGGTGTTTTCTCCTCATCCCAATAAATTCTCAAAACAGTATCGCTCAAAGTAAAATAGCCGAATTCTGATCTATCACTAATAGTAAACCACATATGATTGATCATCCCAGTCCCCTCAATCTCTGCTATTGTTACAATTGCACCTTCCGGAATATTCCTTAAAGCAGGAGAACCTTTTCTTCCCTTTCCGAGTTTTCCCTCAGCCATTCCCCCTTTACCCTTCGCTCCTGTAGGGTTTTCCATAGTAATAGCCCTGCTTCTTCCTCCATCAAGAAAAAACAAAGAAGAATTATTATTTGAAAGCATATTATTAAACATTGTTATTTCCTCCTTATGCTTTTACACCACCGGCCATAATGCCTTCCATAATCTGGCGCTGGAAGATACTGACGAAAATGATTATCGGGAAGATTATGACCCATCCCATTGCACTAACTAACTCCCAAGGAACACTGAAACCATCAGGAGAAGGCAAACTTGTAATTGCTACGCTTAAAGTCTGTATTCTGCTAGCGTAGAACAACGGGGTAAATAGATCATTAAGACAACTTATAAAGTTTATGATCATTATTGTTGCAATAGCTGGTCGCAGTAAGGGAATAATGATGTACATTAGCTTTTGCATGGTAGTTACGCCATCAATTTCCGCAGCCTCATCTATCGCAAGAGGAATATCATTCATGAAATTACTCAGGATTACCATTGAGAAAGGTATCAAATTGCTGATATAGAGGATAATCAAACCTGGGATTGAATCGTAAAGGCCAACAGCTCTCACAAAGGTGAATAAAGGTCTTGCCTTTACAACTGCAGGAATCATAATAGAAAAGACAATAAGGCTATATGCAATAGACAATCCCTTGTCTTTGTTTCTAGCAAAACCATATGCTGCCATCACACAAACCAATACATTGATAAGGATAGTAGGCACTGTTATCAGCATTGTGTTAGCCAATTTGGAACCAAGACTACAGCCCCTGATCAATTGGCCATAGTTGTTCATTGTTGCATGATCTGGCCAATAATGAATTGGACTTTTGAAAAGCTCTTCTTCTGGAGTAATTGAAGATGCAAAGACCCAAAACAAAGGGAAAAGGATGATAAAAGAAACAATTAGTAGAATAACCCATAAAAAGATTTTTTGAGGAAGTGTTGTTTTCATATTCGTTCCTTTAGTAATCTATTTTTGAAATCAATTTCATCCCGAAACGGCTGATAAAGGCCATTAACACGAACATTATGGTTGCAATAGCTGCAGCATAACCAACATTCAAATTGGTAAAGGATTCTGTCATGACTCTATACGCTATCAAAGAGGTAGAATCTGCAGGACCACCAGAAGTCATTGCATAAACGATGTCGTAACTTGTAATTCTCCAAATGGTGAAGAAAATTGAAAGGTTCAAAATTGTTTTGAGAATATTAGGTAGAGTAATTCTGAAGAAGATCTGTACTTTCGTTGCCCCATCAATAATAGCTGCTTCATAAATATCTTCAGACAAGAACTGAAGAGCAGACAAACAAAGAATTGCAAAGTATGGTACATTCTTCCAGAGATCTACAATAATTACTGCAGTTCTTGCCTTAGAAGTATACATTAGCCAATCGAGATGGAACGAAGGTATAACTCTTCGAATCAAATCATTAATAAAACCAAAATTATCATTAAAAGCCCATCTAGCTGCACGACCAACTACGACCATTGGCATAGCCCAAGGTATAAGAACTATAGTTCGTAAGAATCGCTTACCTTTGAAGTTAACATTCAATAAAAGTGCTAACAAGGTACCTAATACAACCAAAAAAGAAACTGAACATACTGTGAAGATTGCTGTAAATTCAATGGAGTCAAGCAACTTTGGATCAGTGAAGATTTTCAGGTAGTTGGAAAAACCTGCGAATTTTCTACCAGGGCCTTTAAGCAAGCGTATCTCGAATAAGCTATCCCATAAAGTCGCTAACATTGGATATAATGTAGTAAATCCTCTTATAATCAGTACTGGCAATACAAAAAACCAAGCTGTTCTGATTTTTCTTTTTCTTAAACTTTTAGTGGTGCGGCCTTCATAAGCCATTCTGACCTCTTTTAAAGGTGTAAGGATATGCTATACTCATCCTTACACCAGAAGATTGTTTGTTAAATAAACTTGTTAGTAGATTCTTGCGCGCTATTGCAGAAAAAGTCGACATCGATTTGACCAAGAACCAGCTTTTGAAAGAGATTACCAATCTCAGAAATGTATTCCATTGCTTCTGGAACAATAGGCCTTGCATGAAGGGTAACGTTCTTGAGGTACATTCTCATTTCTTCTATGCCTGAAAGTTTATCAAGCTCTGGCTTGTTCAAGAGAGAAAGATATGCAGGATAAGTTCCGAAAGTCATAGTGTAATCTAACTGACCTTGTTCTGAAGCTGCATACTTGAGGAATCTCATTGCCGCAACTTTGTTAGGAGAAGCGCCATTAAGGACATAGTGCCAGCTTGAACAATAAGCAGTTGCTCCTATAGTTTTATCAGCTACTGGTGGTAACACCATCTGAATTGGACCTTCTGGTTCATAAGCACCAGCTTTCTTGAACTTGTTAATCTGATTAGTATACAACAAAGCAACTGCTCTATCCCCGGCTAACATATGCTGATATAACTGCTCAAACTGATCTGCCATCTGACTATTAGTTGTATAGCCTTTCTGCAAAAGGTCCAACATTGCTTCTACACCTGCTTTAGTCTTTGGGTTTTTCCAGTCATAGTAATCACCGCCAAAGAGATTGATGAAACTACCTAGAGAGTTAAATACATAGGTTGGATCCCATGCGTCACCATAGCCATAACGATTAGCATTTGTAGCTGCTTTAGCTAAAGCTTGGAAATCATCCCAAGTATTGATAGATTCAAATCCTACCTCCTTCATGATCTTTTTATTAACGAACCACCCGTAAACACTGAAATACATAGGAACAGAGAAAGTATTACCATTTGTAATAACCATTTCCTTCATATAAGTAGTTGGGTATTCATTGATAAGTTCAGAGGTCATTACTTCATTAAGATTTGCAAGCCATCCAGTATTCTTGAAAGCAGAGTACATTTCATCATTAATAGTGATAATATCGACATTTTTATCTGCTGTAGAAAGAATAGTAGTTATCTTTGCCTGTCTATCTGAGCTGTTAGTTGGGGTTGCAACGACTGTTATATCGAGGTTGCAAGCTTCTTTTACCTTCTGTAACCACTCCTTAAAGCCTGCTGTTGTTGAGTCTTTTGTCATCAAAACAAGAGGGAGAGTTACCTTTCCATCGTCAACGATAGTCTCTTTCTCTGCATTACCTGCAGCAAAAAGCGAAAGAGCTAAACCGAACACTAATAAAACACTCAAAGCCCTTTTCATTTTTCCTCCTAGTTCATTCTTTATCGAATTACTTTTCATCCATTATGGATTTCCTTTTGACATAATTAAAACACGGAATATACATACTGTATAATTATATTTTATGATATAATGCATATCAAACATAATATATAAGGAGCTTTATGACTTTAACCCACATCAAAGTTTTTTGTAGTGTATGTGAACTTGGCTCTATGTCTAAAACCGCTATAAAGCTCAACATGACACAACCAGGAGTAAGTAGAATGATAGCGGAACTTGAAAGTGAATATAAAGTAAAACTCTTTCTGAGGAAAAATCGAAAATTATACCTAACTTCATACGGACGACAATGTTACAAAGATGGGAAAAAAGTTCTACTAGATGTGGAAACAATGCGTTTAAATATACACATGAATGAGCCAATGCCTGCTTTAAATATTGGATGCAGTACAGGGATTGGAAGTTTAGTGATGCCCGAAGCCTGCAAGCTATTTCGTGATAAATACCCAAATTGCAACTTATACATATCCGAAGGTACATCAATTAAAATTCACCAAGGAGTTATGGATGGAGAATATAGCATAGGTTTTGTACAAGAATTAATTCCTGAACCAAGACTAGTTCACAAAGTCTTCTGTGGAGATACTGTTATGGCCGTATGTAGCCCATCGTATAAAACAAAAAATGAATTAACAAGTTTCGCACTTAAGGATATTGCAGATGAAAAGTTAATTATGACTTCATTGGGTACTGGAATAAGAAATGTTATCGAACTTTATGCAGCTTCTATGAATGTAACAGTTGCTCCATGTTGGAATTGTTCATCAGGACATAATGCTAAAGCTTTAGCAGAAGCTGGACTTGGCGTTGCAATTTTATCAGATAAAACAGTTGCAGCAAGCATAAAAGAAAAGAGATTGCGAGCTCTTCCTGTGGATTTTGAATTAAAGCGCGATTTCTACCAAATCTGGCTCAATGATTCAATCTTATCTGTTGAAGAAAAGTATTTTTTGCAAATTTGTTCAGAAATAGGAAAAAGAAAAATGCTTCAGTGAAAACAGTATTAAACTGAGCTACTGGAATTAAGTAAAAGTTTCCAAATTCTTCGTACTATAAAAACCACTTAAACTTAATCTTATGGGACTGCGGACATTTTCTTGGACAAGATTATGAAGTCATCCCCAATGCCTGTCTATTGACCAAGGACTCTAATTGCCCAATCTGTTCTTGATTCTCACACTGAAAACCAGTTTAGATGCATGTCTATATGGTGCATGAAATAATCATCTAGGCTCCATGTGGAGTGGTCGTGGAGCCGACAGCTTCCGTTGAGATCATTCCTGACATCAAGTATTTACCTTTCTATGAGGTTGTGATGAGTACTCAGGACAAACATACACATCTTATTACTGGAAACATGAAACCTTATCCTCAAAAAACATTCATAGTAACTCCAAGTCAGTTCTTGGAAATCCTCAGGCAATAGACTCAGTGGATTCGTTTATTAATGGCATCTCAGAAATGGGAAATTCTCAATGGGAAACATATCAGGCTTGTTCCATTCTCGGGACAAGCCTAGCAACTCTCCGTCCGGAAGCTCGTTCAGCTTTCTTGTCGGTGGAAGTACTGCCGGCAAGAGGTCAACGAACGCCCAGCCATCCAAATGACTGCGGTTTACTCATGTGTGAGGATACTGGTTGAGACCATAGCGGGCTTGCCGCTGACCTTTATGAACCGAAAATTTCGCACAAGTTGTAGCACTATGAGTACAGAGACCGCCTAATTCAGCAGCGCCTCTGTAGAATCTTCATCATTTTCAGGTTGTTCGGCATCAATTCCAAGGGCCTTGAAGATCAGCCTTTGTCCTTTCGTTGCCTGGGTAAACTGGCCCTTGTATCGTCCTGAGTATTTAACCTTTGAGTAGCTTCTGACTCTAGTGAGAATACTGGAAGGAGAAGAAGCAAACTTCTGTGTACCCTCATCAAAGCTCTTTGCTTTACCCCTGAGGTATGTTCT
>Ga0183096_1000532_pt1 | contig 48636 bp, 58 predicted proteins | sample Biomet5_FD_127791 | JGI IMG/M metagenome (GOLD analysis project Ga0183096, IMG submission 127791) | Microbial communities from bioreactor (seeded with sewage sludge) at LBNL, California, USA - Biofuel metagenome 5 (version 2) (version 3) | ecosystem: Engineered > Bioreactor > Anaerobic >... | reverse complement strand
TTTGTGTCGTGGCGGCCGCTGGGTGGTCGGTTTGGATCGCATTCACCCCACGGCAGACCTTTCTCCTCGTTTGGAATGGCTTTGGGGCGACGAACTCGAACCGCAAGACGGAGTTTAATGATAAACCTCACCACCTGGACCGAATTCGAGCGCACAGGTCGCATCACCCCGGAACTCATCCAGGGCTTGATCGAGTACGCCCTAGAGCTTGGCAGAGACATGGCCGCAGTCTCCGACCGACAGCATAAGGCGAACCGACATTTCCCCCGGCCAATGCTCCAGAGCCATGCGCTCGGCCTCAGCCTGGATAGTCTCCAGGGGTGTGCCGTCCGAAAATTTCAGGGTCCGGAAATGAGCGGCCTCGACGTTACGCACGCGAGCGAGGACGTAGAGCAGTCCCGGGTGGTCGGGGTCTCGGTGGGGATGCAGGGTAAGAGTTTGCATAGGGCCACAGTATCGGTCCCGCATGGGCTGTAAATTACTATTCGAGGGCTGGTTTCAAATGCTGCAATGGATTCACGATTTCAAAGAGTTACTGCATGACACGGTGTTCGGGAATTCGACTCTGCCCGCCAAGGCCATCGCGCCAAAACTCGGTCTCGAATATGCGAACCTTTCGCGGCAGGTGAACCCCGACGACACAGGGGCACGATTTGACGCTGCGATGATCGCCCCGCTCATGCATGTCACGCAGGATTACCGTCTGCTCCATTTTCAGGCTGCGTGCCTCAACCACCGTGCACGTCCTCTCGGGGCGCTCCCCGTTCCCAACGGAAACCATCTGCAACGCCATGTCGCGCTCGATGCCGCCGTTACAGCGTTCAAACGCCTGGATGCAGCGGGGGAGAGTAGCGAGGTGCTCATCGCGGCCATGGATGAGATTGCCAATGCGGCCGAGATCGTGTGCGCGTTGGCCAGGGCCAGGGACTACGGACAGCCTGTCGAAGACGCGATGATCGGGCGGGCGCTGTTTAAGAGGGGGCTTTGATGGACCTCACAAGCGGTATTGGATCGCCAATCGGACACGCGCTTCAGCCGTCCAGCGTCATCAGGGCCGGACGTGCGGCCGAAACGCATGGCGACCGCATGGCCAACGGGGAACCGTTTCATTGCCCTCGTGGAGCCAGCGAAGCGCCTGTCGACCCCAAGCAATGCGCCGAGATGTGGCGAGCCAAGATATCTCCCTGTTTGAGCGAGGCCTACGGCGCCTGCTTTATCGGCGCAATCAACGACACAAAATTCCCGGAGGACCACGTGGGCGGAAAATACGACTATTGTGCCAATCTCGATTGTCCGAACAAGGGAAAGAAGATGGCCCTTCCGGCCAAGGGGCTGTGCGGGGTCTGTTACAAGCGGGTCCTCTCCGGGAAAATGGAGTGGCCGCCGAAGCCGTTGTCTGCCGATCCATTGGAGATGCGGGAGTGCCCTGAGGATACCCATCCCACGACGGCGGCTCAGGACGTGACGTGCTATGATGCGGCAGAGGAGATGGCGGCGCAAGCAGTTGGCTGGGACCATACGGAGGAGGACCCCGACCTCCCCGAGGATCTGGACCGACCATTCGAGGTGGCCGGGGTCCGCTTTTCTCCCGTCTCAAGCAAGCCCGTTGCCACGCAAACACCCGTCGTCACTATCCGCAATAGCGCCATCATCGCGTTTTCTGCCGCCGCTGCCGAACGGTATGGTCTCCGCGAATACGCTTATGCCCGCCTGGTCCCTTCTGAGGATAGAACCGTGCTGGGCATTAAGTTCCTCTCTTCCAACCGTCCCGGCGCCCACCTCGTCCAGAAAAAGGAGCATTCTGGCGCCGTCATTTCCGCTCGGGCGTTCCTACGAAACATGCCGGCCATCGTCGGGAAAAAGGCCATCCTGGAGCCGACCGAATGGACCGGGTTTTTTATGGTCCGGTTTGGCGGGGCGCAGCAATGACACACTCTCTCGGCGACCTCCTCGATGAGGCTAAGCAGGTTGTTACAGGGGAAAGGCTGGATATCCACGGCGACCCCGAAAACAGTTTTACCCTCATCGCCGGCTACTATTCAGCTTTTTTGTCGCATCGCCTGGGCATTCCTGTCGCCCTCACACCCCTTGATGCTGTCAATATGGCCATACTGTTCAAACAGGCGAGGAAGCTCGGCCAGAAGCCGCATCGCGACAATTACCGGGATGCGGCCGGGTACGAGGCTATCGCGGCGGACAGGATGTTGGAGGTGGAGGAGTGAGCGACCACATCGCCGCCGCGCACGCTGACGCCTGCCGCCGGCATCCCGAGTTCCCGGATTCGCTGGACGCCATGGGGACGATCCTGGCCGAGGAACTGCTTGAGGTTTCCACGGCCGGTATGTTGGCCATGCAGGCGATCAACGATCACCGTGACGAGGGGCGGGCAATCGAGGACGTCCTGACGGAACTGCGGCACGTTGACGTGGTCGTGAAAAGGGCGCTCGAACGACTGGAAGGCGAGAAGGGCTAGAGACATCATGGCAGAATATAGGACAATGCGCGTCTCATTTTGGGACGACCCATATATTGAAAGTCTGCAACCTTTAGACAAGCTCCTATATATCTACCTGTTTACCAACCCTCACGTAAATAACCTGGGCATCCTCGACATCTCCCATAAAAAAATTGCATTTGAGACCGGCCTTGATGTTGGGGGTGTAGCCTCTGGCCTTTCTCTTATGGAAAATGACAAAAAGGTTGTTGTCGATGGATCGTTTATTTTCACTGTCAATTTCATCAAGCACCAGACAAACACCAGTCCAAAAATCCTCCTTTCCCTGAAAAGACAGTTTGAAGCTGTCGAAAGACTTAAAATCAAAAAGGAACTTTGCAAACGGTATCCTCAAATTTTCGGGGAACTCGATACCGTATCCATACCATCAAATACCGTATCCATACCCTGTCAGGAATTGGAAGGGGAATTGGAAGAGGAAGATAATAACAGGGTGTCCCCCCTACCCCCCAAGGGGGGTGAAGGGCCGCCTCATTTGCCGGCCTCGCCCGAAGATGACCCGGACTCCCTGGCCGAGGTCGAGATTTCCAGCCTCAACGACTGCACGATTGAGTTTCAGGATCTTGCGGAGGCCTACCAATCCGTTGGCGGCTGCGTGGACGTTGTCCCGGCCTACAAAGTCTTCGAGCCCATGCGCCGCAACTTTCCCCTGGCCAGGATCGTGGACGACCTGGAGCAGCGAAAAGACTGCGACCAATGGCGGCGAGGGAAAATCCCGAAGCTCTCGAACTACCTCACGGGCAGGGTTTGGCTGAATCCAATTCCCACGGCCCGGGCCAGCCCGACCCAGCCAAGCCTAACCCCACGGCAGCAGCAAACCGAGATGTTCAAGGGTATGGCCCAGGCCCTCAAGAGGGCGGAAGGAGTTGGAAATGGCGAAGGTTACGGCGGAAGACGTGTCGAAGGCGCTTTGCCGGCTGGCACTGTATTACCGCGATCCTGACGTGAACCCAGACACGCTGCCGGTGCTGGTCGAAGACTACCTCGAAGACCTGGGAGGGATGGAGCAGGAGCTTTTTAAGCTGGCCATCCCCGAAGCGCGTCGATCCTGCCGGTTTTTCCCGAAGTCCTGGGACATCCTGGAAGCAGCGAAGCGGGTTGTGCCGACGTACCGAGAGCTTCCTGCCCTTCCTACCTGGGACACGGACGTCGACGGGCAATATAAACGCAACATTGAGGGTGCGCGGAAAATCCTGGCCATGGTGAGCCAGGGGAAAAGGATGCCGCAAAGCAGGCCGCGCCAGGATGAAGAATGGGTGCAATGACCCTCCCCTGCTCAACCTGTCCGAAAATCCCCTGTGCCCATGTCGGCCTCTGCTTTGGCGTGACGTACTGGGACGGGAAGCCCGGCAAGGCAAAGCCATTGGAGCAGGTGGAAGAGTGTAAGTGGATCGAAAAGTGCCGGGAATGGTACAGGAGACAAAGATAGTGGCTGATTTGAACCGCTATGAGTGCATTGGGAGGGTGGGTAGCCTCAAGCTGTCCTATATGCCCAATGGCAATGCCGTGATGGACCTCTCCGTGGCTGTGGATAGAAGTTACAAGGGGCGAGACGGCCAGAAAGTTGAGCGCACCTTATGGGTCCGCGTGGAGGCCTTCGAGAAGCAGGCCGAGTTTATCGACCGCTGGATTCGCAAGGGCAAGCGTGTCCTGGTTCAGGGAGAAATGTCAGAACGGTCCTGGGAGGATAAGGACGGGAGCAAGCGCAGCCAGGTTGAAATCCTGGTCGGCGCGCCTGGTATGGGCGTGACTCCCATTGACTGGCCGGACAAGGATGAGCGGCAGCCGCAGAAACGGCGAGAGCCCCGGCAGGCGTCGGGAGGACGCGGGAGGCAGTATGAACCGCAGCCGGGAGAGCAGGATGGGCCGGCGTTTCCGAGTGAGGCCTCTGGCATGGACGACGTTCCGTTTTAATAATTAAACCAAGTATTTATAACATCAACCCGGCCTAGCCGGCAGGAGGAAAATAACATGCCCATGACTGACGAATTGCAGGCTGCCCTGGAGATCGTGAAGGCCCAGGCCGGGGCCCGGCCCATGACCGAGGACGAGATCGTCTCGATGATCGGGAATGTGGCACACGGCATCCAGGTCGCGGCCGGGACGATGCCGGTCCCCGATGCGGAGGAAAGTGCCTCCTCCTCGATGGATCCCAAGAAGGCCGTCAAGGAATCCAGCGTGACCTGCCTCGAATGCGGCAAGACGTTCAAGATCCTCACCAAGAAGCATCTCGCCGCCCACGGCCTGACTCCCGAGGAATACCGGGCCAAGTACGGCTACAAGAAGGGCGCGCCCCTGGCCGCCAAGTCGCTGCAACGGGAGCGGCGCAAGAAGATGAAGGACATGAAGCTGTGGGAGCGGCGGACCAAGAAGCCGGCGGAGCAGGCGGTCTAGTATGCCCCAGGAGCGCATGTCAGCCGCTCAGTACCGCGCCAGCCTCGGGTTAATACCCGGGGCTCGGCCCGGTCCTGCTCGTCGAGCCCCGCACCAAGCCGGCAAGATGAACCAGACCGAAGCCCGGTATTTGCGCGAAGTCCTGCAGCCACGTCTCAACTCCGGCATGTACCTTGACGTGCGGTTTGAGCCGTTCAAGCTCCGGTTGGCCGACGCAACATTTTATTCATTTGATTTTATTGCCGTACGGCCTGAGTGCATCGAGGTCCACGAAGTCAAAGGGCACTGGGAGGATGATGCCAGGGTGAAGTGGAAGGTCGCTGCGGAACAGTTTTGGTGGTTTCGGTTCTTTGCGGCTCGGATCGTCAAGGGCTCCTGGGAAGTTGAGGAGTACCGGGGGTAGCCATGGAGGGAGGAAAAGTGCTGTCAGGCTGGAAAGATATCACTCGCGAAACCGGCCTCTCCGAAAACACAATTCGCAAGCTGGTCCGCGAGGAGGATTTCCCTGTCCAGTATCTCGGCCGGACACCGGTGACCACCATGGATCAAGTTATTTCCTGGCTCGACAGGCGCCTTGAATCCCGCAAGCCGAGAACCTGTCAATAGGCTTTATTGCCCTCCTAGGCCTCACCAGACCTCACCAGACCGCAAATTCGAAATTGGCCCATTTCCGGGGTTAGCCTCCCGCCAAAGCCCGGACCGTCCGGGCGGGAGGCGGCGAGGTGCAGCGATACGATTGGGCGCAGATACGTGCGGAGTACGAGATTGGGGCTAGCCAATCCGACCTGGCGCGCCGGCACGGCTGCTCGCGCAAGGCCGTGCAAAATCGGATCGCCGCCGAGGGTTGGACCCAGGACGTCCGCCCTGCCCTGGATCGTCTGACTGCGGAGCGTGTCGCGGGAGTCGTCGCAGGCTGCGACCCCGTAAAAAAGGCCCATGCTCTGGCCGCTGAGGCCGATCGCCGATGCGCAGTCGTCGAGCGACACAAAGCCGAGTGGGATGAGCATCAAACGCTCATCAACCGGGCCATCCAGGCTCGCGATTTCGACTTGGCCAAGCTCGCCAAAATCACAGCTGAGACGATCCTCATCCGCCAGGGCGGAGAGCGTAAGGCCTGGGGCCTGGACTCCTCCCCGGTGCAGCAGGAGCCTCCCCGCCGGTTTGAGGTCATTTTCCCGGACGCTCCCCCGCAGCAGCCGGCCCAACCCCTGGCGACATTTACCCCCTCCAGAGGTTCGCGATGAGCGGCCACCCTCCGGTCCAGTATTTTGCGCACCAGACCCTGCGGAATTTCCACACGGATGGCTCGTTCGTGCGTGGCGTTCGCGGTCCAATCGGGTCAGGCAAATCCACGGCCATGTGCTGGGAAATCATGATGCGGGCCATGCGCCAGGTGCCCGATGCGGACGGCATCCGGCGCAGCCGTTGGGCCGTGGTGCGCAACACCTACCGTGAGCTCAAGGACACTACAATCAAGACGTGGTTACAGCAGTTCCCAGAGGACGTTGTTGGTCCGTTTGCTGTTTCCGATATGTCTCATACGATCCGCCAGGCTGGGTTGGACCTGGAGGTTATTTTCAGGGCCCTAGATCGGCCCGACGACGTCAAAAAATTGCTTTCACTAGAAATAACAGGAGCTTGGGTCAATGAGGCCCGAGAGGTCCCCAAGGAGATCCTGGATGGGCTCACCGGCCGCGTCGGTCGATATCCGAGTGTGGCCCAGGGCGGGTGCACGTGGTCGGGGATCATCATGGACACCAACCCGCCGGACGAGGATCACTGGTGGTATCTGCTGGCCGAGGAGGAGCGCCCCCAGGGGTGGCGTTTTTGGGCCCAGCCGCCGGCGCTGATGCAAGGTAAGGACGAGTGGCTGCCCAATATGGGCGCCGAGAATATCGCCAACCTACCGGGCGGATACGACTACTACCTGCGCCAAATCCCAGGCAAAACCGCCGAGTGGATCAAGGTGTACGTGCTGGGCCAGTACGGCACAATCATGGCCGGCAAGCCGGTCTACCCCGAGTATAACGACGCCATCCATTGTGCCACCGAGGCGCTCAAGCCGTACACCAACCTGCCTCTGACTCTGGGATGGGATTTTGGCCTCACCCCGTCGGTCGTCATCACGCAACGCACCCCGCGCGGGCAACTGCGCATCCTGGACGAGCAGTGTGCCGCGTCTATGGGCATCCGGCAGTTTGTCCGCGACGTTGTCCGGCCGCACCTCTCCACAACCTACCCGGGATACTCGATCCGGTCCGTCGGCGATCCGGCCGGATCGCAACGGGCTCAGACTGACGAGCGCACCTGCATGGATGAGCTGGCCGCAGCTGGCCTCGTAACCCAACCTGCCCGCACCAACGAGTTTGTTGCCCGACGTGAGGCCGTGGCTGGTTTTATGACGCGCATGATCGACGGAGAGCCCGGATTTTTGTTGTCCCCAACCTGCCGCACTCTGCGGCGTGGGTTTCTGGGCGGCTACCAATTCGAGCGCATCCAAGTCTCTGGCGAGCGTTACCGGGATGAGCCGGCCAAAAATGCCTACAGCCACCCGCAAGATGCGCTGCAGTACGCCGCCCTCGATGTTGAGGACGCTCCGGTCGCAGCCAGGCGCCGGGCCCAGACTCCCAAATCAGTGAGGTGGAGATAGATGTCTACCATCAAGCTCACCGATGCGCTCCGCGCTGAGTATGCCCGGCTCTATGCCGAGGCCGTGATCCGCCCCGAGCGCCAGGCTGAGGTCGCCAGGGTGGCCCGCAAAATTACCGATGCCTGGCCCCGGTATGAGGAGGTCGCGTCCTCGCTGAGTTGCCCGGCCCACCTTGTTGGCCTCATCCACGCCATGGAGTGCGGCCTCAATTTCGGCCGCCACCTCCACAACGGCGACCCGCTCACCGCCCGGACGACGCATGTGCCCAAGGGGCGTCCTATTGTTGGCCAACCGCCGTTTTTCTGGGAGGAGAGCGCCTGCGATGCCCTGGCCATGCATGGCGTCCTGTCTTGGTCCGATTGGTCCATCCCGGGCATCTGCTACGTCTTAGAGGGCTACAACGGCTGGGGCTACCGTCTGCATCACCCCACGGTGCCGAGCCCATATCTGTGGAGCTACACGACCGCGTACACGCGCGGCAAGTACGTCTCCGATGGCCATTTTGACCCGCAGGCCGTCAGTAAGCAGCCCGGCGCCATGGCGTTGCTCAAATTTCTGATCGAAATCGACCACCCATTTCCCGCCATCATCCCGTCTCCTGCATCATCTCCTGTTCCGTCCACCTCCTCCCCAGTCGTCGCCGAGTCGCATCCCTGGCCCGGGGTGGTCATACGGCTCGGCTCGACGGGCGGCCTGGTGAAGATGCTCCAGGAGCGATTGGCCGCGCTTGGGCACAACCCTGGTCCGGCAGATGGGCTGTTCTGGCGGCGGACAAACGATGCCGTGCGCAGTTTTCAGCGGGCTGTCGGCCTGATCGATGATGGAGCGGTTGGGGCCAAAACGTGGGCCGCACTGTGGGATGCGTCGTGACCATCCAGGATGCCCAGGGCCGTGGCGACTGCCGCGACTGCGTGTGGCGCGTGGTGGGGCCTGGTCCGCTGCAATGTATGGCCGCGCAAATGGCCGAGGCTGAGTGCCCCGGGAAAACGAGCCGCGAGGAGATGCGGCAAAAGGAGCAAAACGGATGAAAGGTTGGAAAACATGGACTGCCGCAGTGCTGTCCATCGTCTACGGTCTCGGAGGCTGGTGGCTCGGTTTGCATGGCCCTGACACGGCCATGGGGTTTGTTTCGGGCGGGATCGCCGCCATCGGCATCGGGCACAAGGTCGAAAAACTGGGGGGCAATACCAATGCGTCGTAACCCCCTCTCCGTGATCGTTCCCGCCCTGGTTGCGCTGTCCGTGTTCGCCTGCACCTCACAAACGGTCCAGCAGGCCACGCAGGTTGCGCTGGACGCCAAGGAGGCCCTGACCCAGGCGCAGGGATGCGCCACGGCCCTGGGCACGCTGCTCCAGGCGTCGACCCTGGATGCCGAGACCAAAGCTAAGGCGCTCGCCGCTGCCCAGACCATTGCCACCATGACCGGCGCGTCGGCTACGGCCATTGATCAGGCCACGGCAGGCAAAATCCAGTCGGCTGCCGACACCCTGGCTGAGACGGTACCAACGATTTCCCAGGCGCTTGGAGCCAGCCAGTCGGGGCAGGTATCGGGCTGGGCCTCGTGGCTGCAGGTCGCGCTGCGTGCCGCCGGCATCGTCGCAACGGTCGTGGCGGGGAGCTAGGGGGCGTTGTGGCAGAGGCACTTTGCAAATGGAGAGGCCTCGCGCCGTGGGTGGCCGTGGTCATCACTGTGGCCATCCAGATTGCCGCCATCTCGTACAGCTACGGGTCTCTGTCACAGCGCCAACAGGATTTCGACCACCGGCTGCAGGTGATCGAGACAAATGACCGGGAGCAGGCGCGGCAACTCGGAGAGTCTGCCTCAAGGCTCGCGAGGATAGAAGAAGGCGTAGCCTATATCCGTGATGCGGTGAAGGCGGCCCCAAAATGATACTCAACATCCAATCCAACACCGACCTCATGGCCGAAGAAGAGGCCAAGCGTGCCATTGACCTGGAGTCTCAGTCTCAGGGGGTGGTCCAGGGGCTCGCGGGGTATGTGCGGCGCTGTTTCGAGGCGGCTGCCCAGGCCCGCCGGCCTATTGAGGACCGGATGCTGGATTGTCTGCGCCGGCGCCGGGGGGAGTACAGCCCGGAAGAGCTCCAGGAGATCCAAGCCTCAGGCGCTCCCTCCGCGATCTACATGAAAATTACGGACGCCAAGTGCCATGGCGCATTGTCTTGGATCGAAGACCTGCTCTTGGTCCCCGGCGACAAACCGTGGGGGGTCAAGCCGACGCCCCTCCCAGACCTCCCTCCCGAGTTGCGCGAGGAAATCGCCCGGAGCGCCGCCGCCGTGGGTGGTTTGGCCCTACAGCGTGGCATCATGCCCAACCCGGCCGAGCTGGCCCAATTGGCGCAACAACTCAGTCAGACCGATGAGGCTGTCGAGGCGACCAAGGCGGCCGCGCGCAAAGAGGACGAGCGCATCGAACGCGCGATCGAAGACGTCCTGGAAGAAGGGGGCTGGCGTCAGGCATTCAAGGAATTTCTGGACAACCTCGTCACCTTCCCGGCGGCGATTATCAAAGGGCCCATTTGGGAAATGCGTCCGACCATGAAATGGGTCCCTGGGCAATCGCAACCAGTCGTGGAAGATAAGCCGACCCTTGTTTGGAAGGCTCCGTCCCCGTTTGACATTTTCCCAGCGCCGACAGCCACCACGGTCGATGATGGCTATCTCTGCGAGCGACATAACCTCACGAGGCGCGACCTGGCCGCGCTCAAGGGCATTGACGGCTACGACGCCGACGCCATCGATGCCGTGTTGGAGGAGTACGGGCGCAATGGGCTCGACGACTGGTCGGTGTTCGTCGATCCGAACCAGCGGAAGTTTTTGGAGGATAAGTCCACTGTAGTTAGCGACCCAGAGGGCCGCATCGCCGCCGTGCAGTTCTGGGGATGGGTCCAGGGGCAACAGTTGCTTGATTTCGGACTCCCGCCCGAGCAAGTCGCTGATCCGTTGGCAGACTACGCCGCCGAGGTGTGGGTTATCGGGCGCTATGTAATTAAGGCCGAGATCAATGGTGATTCTCTGGGACGCCGCCCGTACCACAAAACGTCCATGCGCCTCCGACCTGGCTCATTCTGGGGCGAGGGACTGCCCGAGGTCATAGCCGACTGCCAGGATATGGCCAACAGGACCGCACGCGCCATGAGCAACAATCAGGCGATCAGCTCTGGCCCGCAGGTTGGCGTTGATATCGCACAGTTTGCCGAGGGCGAGAATATTACTGCCCTCACGCCGTGGCATATCTGGCAGTTCGACATGAGCCGCAACCAGACCACGCGTCCGCCGATGTGGTTTTTCCAGCCCGACTCCCGCGTTGCCGAGCTCAAAACCGTTTTCGAGTTTTTCCTGGCCATGGCCGACGAATCATCCGCCATCCCACGTTACCTGGGCGGCCAGAATCCGCAGACCGGTGCCGCTGGTACAGCCTCCGGTCTCTCCATGTTGATGGGTAATACCAGCAAGGGGCTCAAGAGGATTATCAGCAACGTGGACATTCACGTGGTCGAGCCGGCCATCACGCGGACATTCGAGACTCTGCTCCTGTTTGGGTTGGTGGAAACATATCGTGGCGACATCAAAATTGTCGCCCGTGGGTCGACTGCGCTCATCGCCAAAGAGCAAGCGATGCTTCGGCGTAACGAATTTTTACAGATCGTCACGGGCAGTCCGCTGATCCAAAACATTATGGGGTTGCCCGCCATTGCCGACCTGCTGCGTGCCCATGTGCGCGATCTGGCCATCGGTGCCGACGATGCCATTCCGACCGGAGAGGAGTTGCAGCGCCGTATGGCCGCAGCCATGCAGGCCGCGCAAAATGCTCCGCCTCCAGCAGCGCCCCAGCCCCAGGGCAAACTCCCCCGTAAGCCTCAAGCTGCCATGCCTGACGGCTCCCCGCCCGGTGGCAAGATGGTCGCTCAATTCCAACCTGCCGGAGGCGCCGGATGATGCATCGCGACCGGCAAACCGTCGAGGCTATGCACCGTCTGGCCGCCTCGCCTGACTATCAACTCTATCTCGGGTGGGTGCAGGCGTCCCTGGCGGAGATCATGCTTGGCTTGGTGTCCTGTGAGTCGGATCAGGCCCTACGGCAGCAGCAAGGAGCAGCCAGGGCACTACAAGAGCTTTTAGCCCGGGCAGCGGACACGGGGGATGTCCTCGCGAAACTCGCCGCCCAAGGGCGCGAAAATAGGAACGATCGCAGACCGTAGCGCCAGGACCCGACAGGGAGACCTGAGCAATGGAGCGAAAGGAGCAAATGATGGACCCGGTTGAAAGAGCGAAGCGCGAGGGTGACACGGCGCGTGATCTGCAACGGCAGCTGATTGAGGCTCGGAAAGTCGAGACTGAGACGTCTCAGACACCGGAGACTCCGGTTGACGCCACGAATACTTCCGCCGTGGAGCCGATCGAGCCCTCGAATGAGAGGCCCGAGCGCGACATCTCGCCTGCCCCTCCCGAGTCAAAACCGCAACCCGAGTCGACGCCGGATGATGCCAACAGCGAAAGCTGGAAGCACAAGTACCAGACGCTGCAGGGGATGTTGGCCTCGGAACGACGGGCGGCCAATGTCAAAATCGAAGCACTGGAACGCCAGGTCCAGGGGCTGGTTGAGAAACTCGCCAACACTCCGGCCGAGCCGCAGGAGACCACTCCTGTCGCGCCGGCCAAAACTCCGGGACTGGAAATCGACCCCGAGAGTTTCTCGGAATACGGCGAGGAGTTTCAAAAACTGGCCCGCATGGTCAACACCCTGCGCCAGGAAAACGACGCGTTGCGCGCGGAGGTAGGCGACATCGCCCCCCTGCGCGAAACCGTCGCACTGACGGCAAAGGACAGATTTCTGACCCATCTGGGGCAGGTCTGCCCGGACTACGAGCGCCTGAACACGGACCAAGGGTTTTTGGCCTGGCTTTCCCAGGAGAACCCCTTCGATCCCGCAGGGCGCAGCCGCCAGGAATGCCTGACCGAAGCGGTTAGCCGGTACAATGCGGACAAGGCCGGCGTTTTCTTCAACGCCTACCTGTCCGAAAACAGAGGAAGCAGCCAGGCCGAGCCGACGCGCCAGCCCGCACCGCAGCCAACGAACGTCCAGCCGTCATCCAGGCCACGCCAAACCGTGCCGTCTGGCAAGCGGACGTTCACCCGAGACGAGGTGCAGCGTTTCTATCGAGACGTGGCGCGCGGTGGTTACGTCGGCCGTGAGGCCGAAGCCCTGGCTATCAAACGAGACATTGCCCTTGCCTCCGGTGAGGGCAGAATCCGATAAGGAGCGCCATCATGGGTGTCCCCAATGCCGCCGGGTATCCGCAATACTCCGGCACGTTTATCCCGGAAATCTGGTCCGGGACCCTCAATGAAAAATTCTACGCGGCCTGCTGCGCCATGGCCATCTCCAACTCCAAATGGGAGGGGGAGATCAAAAACGCGGGCGACATCGTGCATATCCGGCAGACCCCGGATATCACCATCCGCGACTATAACAAAAACCAGGCCATCGAAGTCGAAAACCCCGAGGCGGGCATCATCGATCTTGTCGTGGATAAGGCCAAATATTTTGCCTTCACCTGCGACGACATCGACCGCTACCAGGCTGACGTCGCCCTGATGGACGACTGGGGTAACGACGCCGGCCAGCAGATGAAAATCGTCGTCGACAAGGACGTGTTTGCCAACATCTATGCCGACGTGGCCGCCACCAACAAGGGCAGCACGGCTGGTGCCATCACGGCCGGGTTTTCGCTGGGCGTCACCGGGACCCCGATCCAGATCACCAAGTCCACGGTCCTCGATTATATCGTGGATCTGGGCACCGTCCTCGACGAGTCCAATGTCCCCGAAACGGACCGCTGGCTGACCATCCCCGCCTGGATGGGGGGCATGATCAAAAAGTCCGACCTCAAGGACGCCTCCATCACCGGGGACGGCAAGTCGATCTTGCGCAACGGTCGCATTGGCATCATCGATCGTTTCGAACTGTATCTGTCCAACAATCTGGCTGTGGTGTCGGACAGCGGGCACAATTGTTTCCATGCTCTGGCCGGGCATAAATCTGCGTTCACCTTCGCTGCCCAGATGACCAACATGGAGACATTGCGTTCCGAGCGCACGTTCGGGGACGTGGTGCGTGGGCTCAACGTCTACGGGTATAAGACTGTCATCCCCAACGCCCTGGCTGATCTGTACTGCTACAAATAACCTCTATTTGGGGGTGGACGCGCGTCCACCCCTGTACGCAAAGGAGCCACTATGGCGACTGTTGATCTGACAAACAAAGCCGCAAAGCCGGCCAATGGGCTGGACAAGTTTTATCTGCTCAAGGGTGTCCTGGATTTTGCGGCGCATCCCGTGTCTGCAAGCGATGTTGTGCAGGCGCTGTCCATCCCTGCCCACACCCTGGTCAAAGGGCTGTACTGGCGCGTCCTGACCGCCGAAGGCGCCACCTGTACGGTGACCCTCGGTGATGGCTCCGACCCGGACGGATTCGGTGCTGCCGTCAACCTCAATTCCACCTCGACCGAGAGCTGGTCCACGCTGGCCCTGACCGAGGGTACTCCCAACACCGTCACCGGCTACACGTCCGGCAAGCTCTACACGGCCGCCGACACTATCGATCTGGTCATGGGGCACGCGACCGACGCGGCCAAGATCGAACTCAAGGCGCTCTGCGTCGACCTGTCGTAACAAACAGGGGCGGCTGTATGCCGCCCCTAAAGAAGGAATAGATATGCAGCCCAAGTATTTGCAACAGCAAGGGTCTGGCCATGTGTATGTCTGGACCGAGGCCCTGGCCAAACGCGCGGACATGGTCCCCTGTGATGGCCCTGGCCAGACCAAATCCGAGGAAGACAACCAGCCGCTGCCCACGCCCCAAAACGAGGGGGGCGAACCGGACGAGTATGATCAGATGAACAAGCCTGATCTGCTGCTTTTGGCCAAGGGCAAGGGGTTGGCGGTCACGCCCGCCATGAACAAGCCCGAGATCATCGCGGCCCTGCGCGCTGCGGCTTAAGGAGCTGTCATGGCAAACATCCTTGCATCCACCATTGTCAATAAGGCTTCAGTACTGCTCCAGGATGCGACCAACGTCCGGTGGACACAGGCTGAACTGTTGGGCTGGCTCAACGATGGGCAGCGGGAGGTTGTGTTCTTGAAGCCAGATGCCTACGCCACCAATGAGACTATGAAGCTGGCGACTGGCACGAAACAAGCGCTCCCTGTGGCCGGTCTGCAACTCCTGTCCGTCGTCCGCAACATGGGCGCCACTGGCCTTACCCCTGGCAAGGCCGTGCGTCTGGTCGACCGCGATATCCTGGATGTGCAACTGCCAGACTGGCACGCGGCCGAGGCCTCGGCCGAGGCATTGCATTACGTGTACGATGATCGCAATCCCAAAAACTTCTACGTCTACCCTCCCCAACCGGCCACCGGGCAGGGGTATGTTGAGTTGGTGTACTCGACCGCTCCTGCCGACGTCGCATTGTCCGACTCGATTAAGCTCGACGACATCTACGCCAATGCCCTGCTCGATTACATCATGTACCGGGCCTACTCCAAAGACGCCGACTACGCCGCCAATGCGGGACGTGCCAGCGCCCTGTATCAGGCGTTTATGACGTCGATTGGGGCGAGGGGGAAGGTAGAGGTCCCTGTTGACCCCAATGCCGTTTCCAATACCGGCCCATTTGCGTCTCTGCGCCGCAGCGGAGGCGGCCAGTAATGGATGCCTCCGTCCTGTTGCCCTACATCCTCCCGGAGGTGGTCGGTTGCTCTACACCGGCCGCCCTCCGGGCCACGATCGACGCGGCTCGGGAGTTCTGTCGTAAAACCCGGGCGTGCTGGATGGAACAGCAGGCAACTATCCCGCAGAGCGCCATCACTGATGGCGAGGCCACACTCGATTTGACTACCCCAGCCGGGCAACAGATTTACGTTCCCGTGCAGGTCCAGATTGACGGCCGTACCGTCTCCGCATTTCCAACCCCTATGCTTCAAAAATTACGGGTTGGGGACATCTCATATTCGTTGGGTGAGGGCACCGTCACTTTGGGAGGGCTCCCGAATCGTGACGTATCCATTTCCGCAGTTTGGGCACTGATGCCAGCTCAAACAGCCGGGACAATCCCTGACGCCGTCGAGCCGTGGATTGAGGCTGTCGCCTCCGGCGCAAAGTGGCGACTGCTGGCCACGCCCCAAACCCGCTGGTTTTCGCCGGACAACGCAAATTTCAACGAACAGCTTTTCCGTTCCGGCATCAACTGCGCCCGCATCGAGGTCAACAGGCGTCTGTACGGCCCGAATATCATTGCGCGCCCATGGAGATAGTGACCTGACATGCCGACATATCCAATCAGTATTACAACCCGCGCCGGCAAAGGCACACCGCTCAATGCGGCTGAATTTGACGCAAACCTGACGAACCTGCGGGACGCGACAACCGATCTCAATACCCGCGTCACAGGGGTGACAGGGGGGACGACGCTCGCCGGAAATGCCGACAAGGTAGATGGATTCCATGCCTCGCAGACGCCAGGCGCAAGCAAGGTCGTCGTGGCTGACCCAGGGGGCACGACGAACGCGTGGGTCGCGGCAGGGACAACGGCTCTGGCCGGCAAGGTACAACTTCTCACCCCAACCGAAGCTGTCGCCGGCACCGACACGGCCAAGGCGGTCACGTCCGCCGCCATGCGCCAGGCCGTGCTGTCCTGGGTGCGCGACAATCTGGGCAAGTTTCCTGGCATCACGCCGCCCTCCCTCAATCTCTTCTGCGGCGAGGCCACAAGCGACACCGCGCCGGTCGGAACGTTTACCCGTTCGACCACGGACACGCGGCTCGGGCAGGCGGGCTTGATCGAGACAGTGGCCGCCGACAGTGTGCGGCGGGAATGGGATGGTTCGGGGAATTTATTGGGCTGGCTCATCGAGGGAAGTCGTACCAACGTCGTCCTTTATAGCCGCGACCTGACGAACGCGGCATGGGTCAAAACCAATTGCACGGCGGCCTTGAGCCAGACCGGCATTGATGGCGCGGCCGCGTCGGCCTCGCTGCTCACAGCCACGGCAGACGCGGCGACCTGTCTGCAAAGCATCACCTTGGCGAGTTCAAGCCGGTTTCAGACGGCCTACCTTAAACGGATAACAGGCTCGGGCACCGTCTCCATGACCACGGACGGCGGGGCCACCTGGACCGATATCACCGCTTCCCTCTCCACCACGGCCTGGACACGGGTGTCGATCCCTGTACAGACGCTGGCCAACCCGTCGGTTGGGTTCAAACTGGCGACGTCCGGCGATGCCATTGCCGTGGATGGAGTGCAGAACGAGATAGGTAGCTATACATCAATCATTGCAACGACATCCGCAGCTGTTGCTCGTTCCGCCGATGTCTTGACGATGCCTTTAAACACGGCATGGTTCAATACGGCGGCTGGGACGCTGTTTGTCACGGGACGTACTCCATCTTGGAAAGGCACACAAGTAGTTATTCGGCTTGACAACGGCGCATCTACTGACATGATTGAGTTTATTAGATATTCATCTGGAACGATACATATTGTAGTAAGTACGTCTGGTTCGATCGTTGCAGATATAGTTCTCGGTGTTGTGGCCGACTCGACCACTTTTCGGGCGGCCTTTTCGTGGTCGTCATCCGGGTTTTCGGCCTCACTGAATGGTGGTGCCTGCGTCACGGCCGCCGCTACCGCACTGCCGAGCGGCCTGACCACGCACCGCATCGGCTCGGATGCCGCCGGGGGGAGCCAATTCGGCGGGCACGTACTCCACGACGCCTACTTTCCGTATGCCCTGTCCGACGCGGACAAGATGGCGATCACGCTGTAGGGGGAGACCATGCAGGATTTTTGCTTCAAGACGACGGACCAGGGAACACTGACCGAGGCCATGGACGCGATTGGATTGGTGGTGGACGGGGATGTGGTTGGTGACTGGCTGTGGATCGGCCAGGTCGTCGAGACGCCTGGCGTCTACGATCCCGCAACCGGCGAGGAGGTCACGCCAGCGGGCTACCTGGACGGCGAGTACGCTGTGTACCGGGCCACCGACGCACAGGCCACCGTGATTGAGGCCGCGACCTGGCCTGATGGGATTTCGCTTGTCGAGCCTCCGGCCGGCCTGCCGCTGTTCGGCGGCGAGTGGCTGCAACCCGATCTGGCGACGCTCCAGGCAGAAGCCTGCGCCCGCGTCGACGCCCGCGCTGAGGATCTCCGTAACGCGGTAGTAACCCCGGGATCTGGCCAGATGGCCGCTTACCGCCGCAAGGAGGAGCAGGCCCGGGCCATTTTACAGGACCCGGAACCGAACGAGACCAAATACCCGGCCATCTACAATGAGGTAGGGATCACGGCCAACACCGCTCAGGAGGTGGCAGAGGAGATTCTGGCCAAGGCGGCGGCGTGGTGGGAGGCCGGGGATGTGATCGAGCGCGCGAGATTGGCCGGCAAGCGCGCCGTCTTGGCAGCTACATCCGTAGCCGCGATCCAGGCGGCCGAAGCGTCTGTCAACTGGCCATAAGGTTCAGCATGCAGATCAGGCAAAAAGTATTTCGGGGGACAAAGCCGAGGGTGAGCCCTCAGCTGCTGGACCCAAGCCAAGCGCAGGTTGCTCGGAACTGTGATCTGCAATTCGGTGATTTGAGACCTATCTCAGGGGTTTCAACGGTCGCGACACTTTCCGTCTTCGGGCAACTGCGTTCGCTGTTCAAGAGTGGCGGCACATGGCTTGCCTGGCCAAGCTTGGTCGATGTCATATTTTCCCCTACTTACAATAAGTTGAGGAGGTTCTGTTTCACAGGGGATGGCGAGCCTAAAAAAAGCGATTCGTCCATGGCAGGCGATGGCGCGGACACAATGTCTTCGTATGGCCTTGGTGTTCCTGCACCTGTTTTGCCGCTCACGGTGTCAATAGACCCTGCATCGTCAACAGCTGACACATTGCGAAGCACGTCTTACGTCTATACCTATGTAACGACGTGGGGAGAGGAGTCAGCACCGAGTTCTGAGACGGCGGTATTCGAGGTTAAGTCGGATCAGACGGTTTCTGTTTCGACCAATGCATTTCCTCCAGACGGGTACAATATCGCATTTTGGAGGCTATACAGAATTGCAGTTGGGACAAAGAATGCAGAATTTCAATTCGTCGACGAAATTTCTGTTTCTGATACTTCATACCAGGACAGCAAGTCTGATTCAGATTTGGGGGCCATCCTGGAAACGTCGGATTATACTGCGCCAGTTTCGCCGTGGAGTGCCAACGCCTTCTATTATACCGGGCAGAGGGCTGTATCCGAGGGGACAGTATACCGCTGCATAAAGAATGTTACCAAACTACCGGCTGAAAACCCTTCAATAGACACCGCATCGTGGGAAATCAGCGATGGGCTATCTGGTCTGACCGCCCTCTCCAACGGCGTTCTGGCGGCATTCGATTCAAACGAGCTTTATATGTCCATGCCGTATATCCCATATGCGTGGCCACTTTCCTACAACCTAACGGCAGAATATCCTATTGTTTCCCTTGGCCACTACAGCAATACGCTGGTCGTTCTGACGCAAGGGTGGCCGTATCTCAGTGATGGTCTAAACCCTTCGGCGGCAGGCCTCACGAAGATCGACTCCATGCAGCCATGTATCAACCGGCGTGGTGTTGTCAGCGGATCAAATTTTGTCCTGTACCCAAGCCCTGACGGCCTTGTATCGTTAGGGGAAAATGGGTTGTCCGTACTGACAAGCGATGTCCTAACGAAGAAACAATGGTCTGATTTGCAACCTGATAAGTTTATTTCATTCTGGTATGATGGAAAATATATTTGCTTCATCGAAGGATCGAATCTTGGGTATATCATTAATCTAAATAATGGAATAACGATAGAAACGATTACACTCGATACATCACTTCGTGTATGGGGAGGATATATAGACATCGAGTCTGACGGTCTGTTTCTTTTATGTGATAGGGGAGACTTGACTTATACAGTGGAACGATACGACGCTGGCACTCAACTCCAATACACGTGGAAGTCCAAGCCGTTTTCTGTTCCTCAATACACGGCAATTTCAGCAGCAAGGGTCAAGGGTGACTTTTCTTCCGGTGTGACGTTCACGTTTTTTGGTGACGGCGCCCAGGTCCACCAAGCCACTATCTCCGACAGTAAACCATTCCGGCTTCCAGCCGGGCGTTGGCGCACCCTGGAATACGCAGTGTCCGGGACGGACAGGGTTGAGGAAATCGCCCTGGCCACGTCGGTGGGAGAGCTTATGCAGCTCGACTCCGAAGCAACCCAAACGCTGGGCTAGGTGGAGTAGTATATGGCGGACGCTTCCCAGCTCGTTTTCAGTATCCCCAGTTCGGTCACTATCCCAGGAACCAATGCAACCAGCGATACGAACAGGTTCCTGACAACGCTTTCCAACTGGATGCAAACCAGGGAGGGGTTGCTGGGGGACGGGTCGCAGAAGGTTGTCACGCTCGCCGACCTGCAAGAGCTTGGGCTTGTTCCCGATGCGTCCAAGGGCATCACGCAGACGTACGACCTGACCAGTTCTCTAGCTGATTCCGAGGGCCCTGGAGCGCCCCGGGATCTGGTTGTTACGTCGAGGATTTGGGCAAACGAACTTTCGTGGACAAATCCGACGGACGATGACCTCTCTCACATTGAAGTTTGGTGCGCGACGGCGAGCCAGTCCAGGGACGATGCCGAGTTGATAGCGCTCGTCACCAAGCCGGTCGTGACATTCTCGCACGGCGCCGTGTCGACGCAGCAATCCCATACCTACTGGATCAGGGCGGTGGACTATGCCGGAAACCACTCCGCCTGGTGCCCTCCCGATGCCCAGGGTGGCTACGTGGCGCCACCAGGGCTTGAGCACACCATTGCCGAGGTTCTGGCCGCGCTGCAGGGGAGAATAACCGAAGACCAACTTTATCAGGCACTGGTAAGCCGAATCAACGCTCTGGACACGGATGGGATAACAATCGTTCCAGACGTTTTTGAGTCTGGGGTTATTGGTGGATTGTACGATTTTTACCTGGATGGGACACGTCAGGACCTACAGTTTAAATCAGACGTCGCCACGCTTCAAGCTACTGCCTCCGATCATTTTTCTCGGCTAACCGATCTGGCGGCTGATAGCGCAAACCTGACGGCAAGTCTGGAAACGCTTCAAACAGCTCTTGGGTCACTCCAGGACGATACACAATCCTTGGCGGCAAAAGATGTTCTTTTGGCGCTCGATATCAGCGGCCTTCACAGCACAGCCCAAGCCCAACTTGACCGTATTGAGGCCCTTGACGCCCAGGTCTCGGTACTCATCGCCGACGATTTTGATGTTAATAATTTTTATACTGTCGGGCAGTATGTCCGTTACGACGGGAAAATCTATTGCTGCATCCAAGATATCACCTCAACTCCGGCTCCACTCCCAACAGAAACCGCCTATTGGAAAGAAAGCCCGGATATTGTTTCCCTCGTCGGGGGGATGGAAACTCGGGTCGATGCGCTTGAAAATCGAATTACGACCACAGTCTCCAATGCCAGCTTTAATTTGCTAACAAGCAGGGTCACGGCCGCCGAATCAACGCTCATGCAGCAGGCGGACGAGATATCCCTTAAGGTCGCCCAAGGCTCTTTTGACCTCCTCCAGGGGCGGGTTTCTGGCGCCGAGGCCGATATCGCTGTGCAGGCCGAGCAAATTACGTCCAAGGTCGATCAAGACACGTTCAACGTCCTCCAAGGTCGGGTCACAACTGCCGAATCGTCCATCGTCCAAAATGCCAACGCCATCACGCTCGCGGCATCGCAAGCCGATCTCGACACCATTACCAATCAGGTTTCCTCGCTCTCCACGACGGTTGGCATCCATTCCGGGTCGTTTGAGGTACTCACGACATCTATTGTTGGTCCGATAGCCCTTCTGGAGGGCGTGGCTGAACATGGCATTATGGCCGAGACGTTTGCGGACGTAGCCGGCCTGGATAACCGCTTGTCACTCGCGTCCCTGAGAATCGATTCCGCAGAAGCGAATATCAATCTCCGTGCGACTCAAGCTTCTGTCGACTCTGGGATAAATAGTTTGTCAACCCGCATTGGGAACGCTGAGTTAGATATCAACGCAGCAGAGGGAGTTTTGCTGCAACACACGCAACGTCTTCAAGATATCGACACAGATTTAGATTCTGTAAAAGACACAGCTGCCAAGGCAGCTATAAGCATTGATGCTCTTTCAGGCATTACGCTTGCAAATTCCATCGGCATCTCTAATCTTAATAACAGGACAGGGGTACTTGAAGGCCGCATTGACCAAGCGCAAATTGATATCAGCGCCTTAAACGGTGTAAGTATTTCTCATACAAGCAGGCTTGATAGCCTCACTTCATCTGTTTCTAATTCCGTAGGTGCACTATCCGCAGATATCGATGACAATATGGCGGCTATCTCAGCAGTTGACACCTATGCTCGCGCCGTCAACACCACGGTTCAAACTCACACCGGCAATATTGCTGCTTTACGTTCGGACGTAAACCTAAACATTGCCGACATTACTTCATTGGAAACCGTTGCCGAAGCCCTGGAATCAAGGGTGGGAGCGGCCGAGTTGGATGTGGATTCGCTCCAGGGGATTACCGCCTCGCACACCACCTCCGTTGGGTCGCTCGTCACACTAACGACGACGCTACAGGCGACATCTGATGGCCACGCCGCGAGCATTAATAGCCTCAATTCGGCAGTCGCTTCCCAGGGCTCGACCATTTCTGGTCATACGGCAAGCATAAATGGGCTCAACACGACTGTTGGAGCGCAAGGCGCAAACATCACCACGCTGACGACCCGCACAACAGCGCTAGAGACACGGGTTGGGAGCGCAGAAACAAGGATCAGTTCCGTTGAGGGTGTCACCAGTACACATACGACTCGAATCAGCTCCCTGACGGACTCTGTTACAACCCTTGGGACAAATTCCGAGGAACATACCAGCCAGATAAATGATTTGACTGATGCTGCCGATGCGCTTGACGTCCTAACGTCATTACACACCGGGCAACTCAACAACCTAGCGACACTGACCGGGACACAGACGGCCGATATTGATAATCTTCTCAGCCGCACGACCACCCTGGAAACACGTGTTTCCGGGGCTGAAACATCCGTCAACTCGCTGACCGGCATCACGGGTACCCACACCACCCGACTGGACACGCTGACCGCAACGACCAATTCCCTCGGCGTTACATCCAGCACGCACACGACGCAGATATCATCCGCCCAGACGTCTCTCAACGCGATCAAGGGCCAGTGGACGGTCAAGCTCCAGCAGGACGGCACCCGCACGGCCGTGGCCGGTGTCGGCCTCATGCTTGACCCTCTTTCATCGGCGTCCGAGTTCATGGTCATCGCTGATAAATTCATGGTCGTCGATCCGGCAACATCGTCCGGCGCGGCCCCTCTCGTTCCGTTTGTCATTGGCGAGGTAGCCGGCCAGTACGCGGTCGGGATCGACGGGAACCTGGTGGTCGACGGGACAATCATGGGGCGGCACATCGACGCCGGAGCCATCACGGCGGCACATCTGGCGGCGGACCTCGCCGTGGTCAACACTATTCGTTCTGGAAACTACTCTGCTGGAACAACTGGATGGAAATTCACTGGGACAGGTGGGGAGATCAATTCTGGAGTTGCAATCAACGGGAACCTTCTGGTCAATGGGTCGGTAACCGGCCAAAAAATTGCCGCCAACTCCATCACAGCGGCAAACATTGCGGCGGCGACCATTACAGGTGCGCAGATCAAGGCAAACAGCCTCAACGCAAGCACCGTGCTAGCCTCAAACTCCATAGGAACCAGCCTCCTTCAGGCTGATTCGATAACTGCAGACAAAATTGCCGCAGGCGCCATAACAGCTGACAGCATTGCGGCGCATTGTATCACTTCAGACCAGATAGTTGTCGACGGGGTCGACATCCAAAGCATTGCCAGAGGTGTTATAAAAGAATTTGTTGTTTCAGAAGGCGATGTACATAACAGCATATTAACAGCCGAAATAGAGTCTTTGTCTAAGGCGATAGCCCTCATTTTTTTGAAGCACACAAGGACAACATCATCAACATCCGTAATTAAAGTATATAGAAATGGAGTTTTGGATAGGCAGGTTATTTTGGAGCCTCCAGGAGGCGTTGAACAAAATCAAACTTACATTGTAAGCACAACGTTATTTGGAGTTGGAATATACTGTAGTGACGAACTTGCAACCGCAAAAATATTACTCATATCGTACAAGTAAAAAGTTATGAACCAATATTTTTCAAAGGCAAAGACTATTCGAGACATAGACGCCCTTGTCTTTGCGTATATTCTTGGGCGTAAAAAAGCAGAGATGAGGACGGAGTTCGTAGACAGGTTCGCCAAGTACAAATTTGAGGGGGGGAAGGATTCGCTTGATGCATATTCAGGGGCTGACAAAGTTGAAGTGGGGGACGAAGAGGTCTCGTTATTCAAATTGGAACATTACGCCGAGTTACGCTCAGCTCTCTATCCTCCAGTCGAGGACCTTGCCGACGCGCTTGTAAAAAATGATGCAAAGCAGTTGGCTGCATATAAAGAGCGGTGCCTTGCCGTTAAAAAGGAGTTACCAAAGCCATGATTAAGATTGTCCCCTATACCGAACAGGATGGAATACGCAACCTATCTGATTCTTTCATTGCTTCTTTATATGAAAGACTGATCGGGGAAGGCTACGGGAAGGATCTTTTTTTCGATAAGAACGCCAGATGTGCCGCAGACTTTGTTGCGCAAATGAAACGTCTCAACAAGTTTTTTATCGTGGTCACCGAGGTTGGAGCTATCTTGGGCGTGTTCTGGCTGAACCACATTGAGAATCGAACCTGCCAAATCCATATCGCTTGTTTCAAGGAATTCTATGGAGACGATTGCGTAAAGGCTGGAAAGCTCGTGCTCGACATGCTTTTACACTCCAAGGCATCGGACGGTGATTTTGTTTTTGACTGCTTGCTTGGTGTGATCCCTGTCAGAAATGCCCTCGCCCGGAAATTTGCTCTTGCAACAGGGATGCGCAAGGCTGGGGTTATCCCAAACATGCTGTTTGATGCTTACGTCGGGAAGTCGATTGACGCTTGCATATACTACTTAACCCGTGAGGTGGAATGATGGGCGGCACCAGCATTGAAAGTACCAACACCTACGATCCGGTGATGGGCGAGGCCGCAATGTTGACGGCCCGGGAGTCCCAGAAACGAGCCAATGAACTCTGGGCAACCTATCAGTCTGACTTTTTGCCATATGACAAGCAGGCTATGCAAGCGAACACGGAGATACTCAACTCCATGGTCGACCTGACGCAACAGCAAATTGACCTGAACCAGCAGGTCAATCCGGCTCGGGCAGACGCTACGGAAGCTGCCTACAAAGAATCCCTCTATGATATCCAGCAGGGTAGGGGAATCCGGGATGCACAACGAAGCGCCCAGTTGTCAACGATCAACGACACACAGGCCCTATCCGATAAATTTTACCAGGAAGCGCTCAACGGCATCACGCCACAGTACGAACAGCGCATGGGAGAAGCGACCTCTGATGTCGCCCAAGCCTATGCGACTGCTGCCAAGGATACGTCAATGTCCCTGGCCAGGATGGGAGTTGACCCGACATCGGGCAAGGCGCTGTCCGCCCTTAGTGGATTGGGAGCGTCCAGGGCCAAAGATATTGCCGCCGCCAGGACGTCAGCCAGGGATACCGAGCGCGCCCGGGTCGAAGACACGAACTGGTCTCGCCTGACAACGGGCATGAATGCAAGGCAGAGCGCTTTGTCCGGGATATGGGCTTCGGATTATGGGTCGGTGGCGGCCGGTGGTCTGCCGTATATGAGCGGGACGACCAACTTTACCCCGACATCAAACCCTCTCTCCGCGAGCATCCAATCCCAAGGGCAGGCCCTCAACGCGCAAACGTCCATGGCCAATCGCGTCATGAGTACGACAGAGACATCAAGCGGGGATGCGTTCGGGGGGGTCTTGTCCGGGATAGCCACATTGGGAGGGGCAGCAATTGGTCGATGGTCCTCAAAGCGGTTCAAGACCAACATCACACCATGCGCTGACGCCACAGCGTTTCCGGCACTCAATCCTGTTTCTTTCATCTATAAAGATGATCCTGAGGCTCGGCCAACTCTTGGCTTCATCGCTGAAGAGTTGGCTAAAACGCTCCCTGAGGTCGTATTCTTTGACGATAACGGGCGTCCAGAGGCTGTAGACTACGGCAAGTTGACCGTCATGCTCGTTTTGGAGAACAGGAAGCTGAAGGGAAAAGTCGAGGAACTTGAGAGGGTGTGCGCACAATGACAACATTTAATGATGTAGCGACAAATTTTCTACGTGGGATAAGCCTCGGAAAGAGTTTTAACGACGACGATAGAAAATGGAAGCTCGCTGAGGCGCAGAATAATCGTGCCCAAGAACAACACGATGCGCAAATGTGGCGTGAAAATCAAGCGCGGTCGTTCGCTGACAGTTATGAACAATACAACATGACAGGCGATCCAAACGCATTTCTTGACTACGCTAAGACGTACCATCCAAACATTTTTCCTGATCCTGAAGCGGGATATACCATCACAAAAGATGGTAACACTGGAGACAACACGCTTTTCATGACCGGGAAAGATGGGAATACGACTCCCGTCACCACTCCCTCGGGGACTCCCGTTCAGTTTACTGACGAGAACATGCAGCAGTTCTTGACCGGCCATGTCGACCCGAAGGCATTGACCTCTGTCTACCAATCAAAGCTCAAGGCGCGCGGCGACATCGAAGGCGCGAAAATGAAGGTCGCGGCCGCATCGCTCGACCAAGGGATGGCCAACGCCATGGGCCTTGGCCAAACCGGGGTTACCGACCTCGGCGGGGCGCTGTACCAACTCGACCAGAATGCGGCAGCCGGCACGGTTTCGGTGGGGAACCAACCTCTTGCCAACAAATCATTACCTCCCGGGTTGCACGTCATGCCCCAAGGTAACCAGCTCAGTCTTGTCCAGACTGGTGGAGCCCTGGGGTCCCCTGAGACAGTCGGGACATATGCCACGGGTATGCCACCCGGCGACCAGGCCCGGTTGGCCATGTCCTTGGCCGAAAAGAACTCTCAAGCACCGACAAAAGCCCAGAACTTGATGGCGGGGAAGCTCCGGGCAACGCTTTCCGTGATGAACGGAATCCTTTCCCAATTCGGGGGGAACGGGCTGGAAATAGACCTTTCCAAGCCGATGGATGACACTGCTTTGGCTGGGGCTTTCTCAAGCAACAAAGGATATGCAAAGCTCAAGGAAGCTGCGAAGTCTGATCCTCAAGCGCAGAAATTACTGGAGGCCTACGATGCGCACATGCGGCGAGCTTTGGAATATTCTGAAATCATAAACGCGATTGGGATGCCCCCCCAGCAAAAAGAACAACCAACATCAGCCCTCGGGCCAAACATGCCACCCCAGTCTCCAAATCAAAAGGCGCAAGACGGGTCAATCAAGTCGCCAGACGCGCAAACCGATCTTCCCGAGGGAGCTCGTCAGGCCCAAGATGGTCATTGGTACATCCCGGACCCGAACAGACCAGGAAAATACCTCAAGGTGCGCTAGATGGAATTCATTCCTGTTGATTACGACCCCTTTGCTCAAACGCCGCCACCTGCCGCCCCCATAGGTGAACCGGTTGATTATGATCCGTTCTCCCAGGGGTCTTCTCCCGAGGCAGCTCCTAGCCCTACACCTCCGCAAAAGATTCCAGTGCTTCAGGGCGAACCGGTTGATTACGATCCCTTTGCCCAAGCTTCACAGGTGAAGCCTTTGCCTGTTGATCAGCCCCCTCTTGGCGAGCCTGTTGATTATGATCCGTTCGCAACAGCCGGCCTTAGAAATAACGCTGAACAAATCGCTGCTGCGGCCACAAATCAAGGCGATGCCTATCAGCCTGATCCGCCGGCAAGTGTCATGGAGGGGTTTGATCCAACCAAAACAAAGCAAGGGTCGGTCTCCCCGGAAACGTCCGAGTTTCTTCAACGGGAATTGCCTGAGACATCTGTACCGAAGAAACAGGCCTTGCCGGCGATATTTCAAGAAGCCTTGGACCGGTCTGCCGAGCGCTGGAAAGACCCTATGGCGGCCACGGGGGAACCCGTGGACCCGCAGGCCCTGGAGCAGGGTGCGTCTCCCCCATTCTGGCAGAGAATCAAGGAAGCAACATCCGCAGCCACCCGGGTTTCTCCAGATCGGCAAGCCCTGGCAGTCGGTCTTTCCGAGCAGACAGGAGCTTCCCCTTCCGCGATCCTCAAAAATTGGGACGTGTCCAGGCGACAGGCCGGAATGACCGTCGACCCCAGTACCGGAGAGTTGGTCGGCGGGCTTATGATGGCGCCAGTCGTTGCCGGAATGATGACCAACCCTCTAACAACAGCCGCTGCCCTAGCCGCATTCGAGGCCGCAGATGAGGGCGTCAGTGGTCTTGTGTCGTACATCAACGGGAAGCCGTACCATATCGGTGATCGGCAGACCCTTGTTGATCTGCTGTCCCCGGAGAGTGGCGACCTCGCCAAAGGGGTGGCCGGGGCCGTCGATTTTGCCATCAAGGGTGCCGTTGCCGGCGCCGGCGGCGGCGCTGGTCTTCGAGTTGGTCGAGAGGCGTTCAGGAAAACGACGGCTGAACAGACTCCGTCTGCACAGGAATACATGAGCCCGGAGGATTTCGGGAAATTGCACGACGCCGGCATGGACATCCCGGCCTTCCTCGGAAAGATCGGCCTCAAGCCGAACGAATATGAAGCCGCGTTGCGCAACGGCGTGGACGTTTTCGTTCCGTCCGGTACCCGCGTCACGACCTCCGACCGGCCATGGGTTGAATCGCTCAAGGGCTTGTTCGGCATCAAGCCCGCCTGGGAGCAGACCACCACCTGGAACCAACAAAATCTGGGAGGCATTCCGGCCGAAGCCCCGAGGCCGGGACAGGAGTCGCCGCAGACAGCATCCCCTGAGCCAAATTTTTCGCAAGCAGCGCTGACCACCGAGCCTCCAGCTGAAGGCCAATCCAGCGCAATTCAGAAGCCTTCTGATCAACCGCCTGGTTCACCATTCCGTCTCGGCTCCATCACCGGGAAATACGAATCCGATGGTGATTACGGCATGGTCTCAACGGGAGACCGATGGGGAGACCCTGGCGGCGTCTCGTATGGCAAATATCAGCTTGCGACCAACACAGGCACCTTTGACGCCTTTCTCAAATTTGCCGGAGAGTCCGCCCCCAGCGACCCAGCAGGAAGGGCCGCATGGTGGAAGGATCGTTCCAAAGACCCGGCTTTCAACGCCAAGCAGGACGCGTTTATTCAGGCAACCCACTACGAACCAGTCCGGCGCTACCTGCTCGACAACTACGGCGTAGACGCCAATCAGGTCCCCATGCTGGCCGAAACGCTCTACGCAACAGGCAATGCCCATGGCCCCAAGGGCGCAGAGGGAATTCTCAAGCGGGCGTTAGAAGGGCAAGATGTGGCCGCCATGGCGCCGGCAGACATCGTCAACGCCATTTACGACGAGCGCATGATGCCGGGCGAGAATGGTGGGTTGGCCTACTGGAAAAGCTCCCCAGCCAAGGTGCAATGGTCCGTGGCTCGCCGCCTGGCGCAAGAGCGCTCGGACGTCCTGGCTCTGTCCGGAGACGGAACGGTTTCTTCCATGGAAGCACAGGGAGAGACAACAGTCGCGCCCCAGCAACATGGCGTCGTCCGCCCCAGGGAGACGTTCGATCTGCTGCGCAGCACTGCACCCGCAGGCCAGGCCGAACAGACTGGTCCTCCTGCCGAGCAGCCGGCCACGCCCGTTGAAACTCCGCCGCCGGTCAATGCGGACGAGCAGGCCTTGTCCACGTTTCTGGGCCAGGAGCCCGCATCACAAGTCGCCCCCTCCATTTCGCCGCAGCCAAGCCCGGGCGAGACGCCCTTACCCATCCGTGAGCCGGCACCGGTCCCTCCTGCGCCGGCCAAGATCGAGACGCCGGCCGTCGATGTGTCGCAACCCACCTTGGGCACTCCGCCGGCTGCGACTGTAACGACAACGGCCAGCCCGACGCCACCCACGTCCGTCACGCTCAACCTCGCCCCAAGGATTGAGGAGCTGTCCGCCCTGCCCAGCCGAAAGCTTATGGCCATGGCCAAAGAGTACGGCGTTGTCCTGCGCGGTCCGACCAAGATCCAAGACTTGGCTCAAATGATTGCGGAGGCCGAGGCCGCGAAGCAGACGGCCGTGGTGGAGACTGCCGCACATACCGCCGCGACGTCTCCTCTCAACGAGCTTCCACAGCCTACCGAGCCCCAGAAGCAGGCTGGCAACTATCAGAAGGGGCACGTCCGCATCCAGGGCCTGGACCTCTCCATTGAGAACCCAGCCGGGTCGGTGCGTTCGGGGACCACCCCCGACGGCCGGGCCTGGCAGACCCCCATGCAAAACCACTACGGCTACATCAAGGGTACCAAGGGGAAGGACAAGGACCACCTCGACGTGTTCCTCGGGCCATCTCCAGAAGTCTCGCCCCGGGTGTTTGTGGTGAACCAGACCGATCCCAACACAGGGGAATTCGACGAGCACAAGGTGATGGTTGGCTTCGACAGCCCGGAGCAAGCCAAAGCCGCCTACCTGTCCAATTATGAGCCCGGCTGGCAAGGTTTTGGTTCCATGGCAAGCATGGACATGCCGGGGTTCAAGGGGTGGTTGAAAAACGGCAGCCAGAACCGTCCGGCCGTGGACAGAAAACCACTCCTCCAAAACAAGGGGATGGGAGGTGCCTCAAGACGACCACTTGATCAACCAGGGATGGTCCCTGTCCAGCAGGGCCCAGGCCTTCAAGAATCAATCTCTCCGGCTACGGCAAGTACCCCGGACGAGGGAATGCCTGTCTCCCCGGTCGGGCAGGGCGAGGATTCCCCGGCCTCAGTGCCTCCGATGCCCAAGCCAACCACAGAAAGTGGCCCATCAGCGGAAGAACTGGCGCAACTTCCGGTGCGCCAGTTGCGCACCATGGCGCAGGAACATGGCGTCAAATTGGCCGGACCGGTAAAAAAGACCGATCTGGTCCAAATGATCGTGGAGGCGCAAGTACAAAAAACGCCCTCCGAGGGTGGGAAGGATTCCAGCCCTCTATCTGACGTACGCTTCCAGCGCACCTACCAGGGGTCACCCACGCGCGGCATCGAGCGAATGGACGATGCCTATCTCGGCACGGGTGAGGGCGGTCGGAGAGAAACCGAAAATGACTATTCCGGGGCCTACGGGTGGGGACATTATTCGGCGCAAAAAAGAGGAACGGCGGAATGGTATCGCCAAAAACTGGCAGAAGGTGAGTCCCTTCTCCTTGACGGATATCGTTTTGAAAAAACAAACGATGGGTGGAAAGAAGAAGAAAGTGGGAATACTCTTGATTATAATTCACCAGAAGATATAGCCCTTAACGCTTTTAGGAATGAAACGGGGAAAGAAGGTCTTGAAGAACGTATTGCAGAGCTAAAAAAAGACCAAGACATCCAAAATTTCCGTGGTGAACTAGAGTCAACACAAAAAGCTCTTGATATATACGATTCAATTGAAGAAGCAAAATCCGGACAACTCTACCAGCTCGAAGTCCCTGACTCCGACAAACTTCTCGATTGGGATAAGCCGCTGAGCGAGCAGCCGAAAGATGTTAAGGAAAAGCTCGAAGCCAATGTGGTTCTTCCAGATAGTGCAATCTACAAGAAAGGTTTCCCGACCAAGGAAGAACTTGTCTCCGCATCAACGGTCGACGAAATGGTGTTTGATGCCAAAGGTAATCTAAAACCTGGGCTTGAGGTTCGCCAGGGCACCGATGGGCTTTGGAACATCTATGAGGCAACATCCGAAACCGGACGTGAAATATACGAGGAGCTTGTTGAGGCGAAAGGTTCTGCAAAGGCCGCGTCCCAATACCTCAACTCTATCGGCATCCCCGGTCATCAGTACCTTGACGCTTCGTCCCGAGGAGAAGGCGAAGGGACGCACAACATTGTTACGTATTCTGACCGGCATATCGACATCACCGATCGTTTCCGGCGTGGTGAGCCCAGCGTCGGTGGCACGGCCGCGCCGGGTATCCGCGAGGCTCTGCGCCCGGCCCTAGCACGCTATCCGGCCATCGCCAAATCAATGGATGTCTACGATTCCGAGTCAGATCTTCCGTATAGACTGCGGCGCAAAGTAGAACGGGCCGGCGTCTCCGGCCGCTTTCACGGCATGTATGATCCTTTATCTGGACGCATCGCCATCGTCTCCGGGAATATCCCCAACACAAAAGTTGCCCAGCAAGGGTTTGTCGAAGCCTTGCTGCACCACGAAGGTCGGCATAAAGGGCTGGATCGAGTTTTTGGCTCCGCCAGGATGAAGCAGGTCTGGATGACTCAGGCAGCCGAGACGATCAAGGCGGACGTTTCCGCCTGGCTTAAGGACAACAACCTGGAAGACACGTCCGAAAACCGGGCCGAGGCGGCCGAGGAAATTCTTGTCGATTGGGTCAAGAAGGGAAAGGTCCATGCGCTGGTCGACAAGTTTTTGGCCAAGATTGCGGCTTGGGTGCGCTCCATTTTCCCAGACCTCAAACTGACCAAAGCCGAGTTGCGCCAGATGCTGGCCAGGGCCGACGACTGGCTGCGGGGGGGAGAAAAGGGCAGCGCCCGTTTATTTGGGGGAAAAGAGACGGCCCCGGCGTTCGCACGCGGGGAAGCCGGCGAGACCTCCAGTTACAGCGTAAATGATGCCACCATGCCGCGTACGGCCAAGACCTTTGCCGAGGCAAGGACCGCAGCGAAAGCCTTTGTCGGCAAGGAATTGGCGAACGACGCCACGGGAATGGTGGCCACGGTTTCCAATACGACTGTCTCGAAGATGCTAAGCGAAAGCGCTGTCCGCAAATCGGTGTCGCCTGAAGCCCAAGCTTACGCCGTGGCCAATCTTGATAAATTATTCAAGAATTCCGAGGCACTGAAAGTTCACCCGGACAGGGACGGAAACGAAGCCATTAAAGCCATTCATCGAATGTATGCCCCGATGCTTTTCCAAGGGGACATCCTGATCACAAAGATGACCGTGAAGGAGTTGCGGGAGCAAAGAGACGGAAACCGAATATATTCGGTTGAGACTATGGAAATAGAAAAGGCCGCAGGGAACTGGGTGGCCTCAATTCCTGGCCGGAACCAGGAGAACTCCACCCCACAAGCGGCCTTCATGGAAAAAATAAGGGCTTTGCAGGCCAAGGTCAAGGGAGAGGCAGCCCTTGCCCATGGGCAAAACGACGAAACGACCTTTTCTCGTTCTGGACAATCCGGACCGGATGTGGTGATACCGGCCCATGCCCAAAGAATCACCCCCCACTCGCGATCCTTGGACCGTATCGTTGGACGAGACCTCCGAGGAGAACCTTTCCACGCCGGAACCTTCAAGGAAGTCTCCATTGATGCGCTGCCTGATCGTGGACACGGCCAAGTGGCCCAAGGAGTGGCAAGACGATTTGGAAAACTTCTTAGATTCTACACAGCTCAAGGGGAAGCTTTAGGGATTCACGGCGTCTATCTCCCGGGAAAGAAAACGATCTTCGTTGACGCCCGGAGCCCTTTGCCGCACCTTTTCGTCCTTGGGCACGAACTGACCCACCATCTGGCCGAGACCGCCCCGGACCTCTACGACCGCCTGGTCAATCTTCTCGCCCCCCATCTCGACAAGACCGTTTACGACACACTCTACCGGGAACAAAACGACCTATTCCCCCCTGGCCGCCGTGCCGAGGCCAGAAAAAACGGCTTGGTCCAACAGGAGGTCATCGCCAACGTCGTCGGCGAGCAGATGACCAAAAAGGCCTTCTGGGAGGACATGGCCGCCAAGGAACCAACCCTCTTCCGACGCATTGCGGATTGGTTGGTACGTCAACTCGACCGGATTCTCCAGTCGTTCTCTGATTTCGAGCGCGTCAGTGAAAAGGCGTTTACGGATGTTGTGGCGGTTCGGAAGGCCGTGGCCGATGTCATGACGGAATTTTCCAGAAGAACGCGCGGCCGCGAAGAAAGTGCTCCCCCGCGCTACCAGCGGTCATCCTCGCCAGGCTCCGGCAGTGAAGCCAGCTCCCCCGCTGAGGGGGTAACCGGACGCCGAAACCGGCGCGAAACAGCCCCGGAGGACCTCAAACAGTCCCATGCGGTCAAGCTTGAGATGCCCGAACTCGTCACGTTGGCCAAGGGGCTGCTCGGGCAATACCCGAAGGTCTACGCCCGGTTGTTCGGCCGACGTGTCGGCTCGTTCCACCATGGCATCGGACACACCTCGGAAATCAAACTCCGGGCGTCCAATTACATCGGGATCGAGCTGGGGTCGGCTGTCGTCAAAGACCAAGCCGCAGCCGATGCGTTTGTGGACTCCATCCTCAAATCCCACAAGCTCAAGCCCGAGGACGTGACCGTCACCACAAAGGCCGCCCCAGGCAAAAACCTCTCGGTCTCGGTTTACGATACGGACCAGGACTATGCCGCTGAAGTGTTGGCCCACGAGATTGGCCACCTCATCGACTACCTCCCCGATCAAACGCTGGCCAGGGGGAACGTCCTTGGCCATATCGCTTCGCTCAAAAAATACATGGGGGATTTCTTGGCCAATGGGCCCCAGGGCGATCCGCCGCTCACGCCGCAGGACAAACTGCGGTTGAAAAAGGAAGCCACCAGGCTGGCCCAGGGCAAGGCTTACGAGATCAAAATCGACGAGGAAATCGAAAAGATTGTCGGCGGGGTAACCCCGGATGAAATCCTGTCCATCTGGCGCGATGCCACGGCCAAAGACAAGCTCCCGGCCGATCTCTACAACTATGTGGCCGGACTTTCCGGGGTCGAGAAGAAGTCCATTATGGTTCAGGCCCTCAAGGGCCTGGTTCCAGACCAGATCAAGCGCTTCACCAAGACGGTCAAGGTGAAGACCGGTCGGCTTGTCACGCAGACCGTATCTGCCCCTGTGACCGAAGCCGACATCACGGCCGAATACGAACGCCTGCTCCATGCTGAAATAGCCAAGCGCCGGCTCTTTTCGGCCGCCGACCTCACGACGGAGCTCAAGGCGTTGACCAGATGGTGGGACCCCTTCGACCCAGCGGCCAACCCAAAGTACACCGCCTACCGGCACAAGAATACCGAGTTGTACGCCGATGCCTTGTCCGTGCTGCTGAACGCCCCTAATGAGTTGGCGACCAGGGCCCCGAATTTCCATGAAGCATTTTTCAACTGGATGATGTCTAAGCCAAAGGTCACAAAGCTGTGGCGTGACCTGCAAACGGCTGTTGTGACCGGTGATGTTCAAAAAGATCGGGTCTCCAGGATTTATGACATGTTCCAGAGAAGCGATGAGGCGTACCGGGCAAAGTACGACAAGCCGCTTAAGACAATGACGCCGATCAAGACGGCGTTCATAGATCGCTTTGCTCCGATTTACGAAATACTCACCGGGCCAGGACCCAGATTTGCGCTGGAAAAAGCGGTCTATTCCGGTTCCCAGAAGGAAGGCTATCTGCGCGACATGCTGTACCGCGTGCAGACACCGCTGGAAAAAGTTGGCCTGACCGCCGACAACCTCGGTGAATACCTGTTCCACCTCCGGGTTGTTGGCGAGCGTGATAAGATGGCCAACCCCTTGGGTATGACGGCCAAAGCTTCCCAGGAACGGCTGGACGAGATCGAAAGCGGCCGCGTCTTCAACTCTAAGCAGGTCGAAGCGCTTAAACACGCCGAACAGGAGTTCCGCAAAATCAGAAGCAAGGACATTACAGATTTTATGCGAAAGTCTGGAATGTTCTCTCCCGATCTCATGAAAAGCATTACCGCCAACAAAGTGTACTCCACCTTCGATGTCTTCCTCCATTCCGTGGAAGAAAACTACGGCCGGGGCGTCGGGGCGCTGATCCATCAGCAAATCGGCACGCACCAGGAGATCACGAACCCCTACACCGCCACGCTCATGCACGACTTGGCCATGATCGGGTCAATCAACTGGAACACGGCCAAGCGGGCGGTCATCCAGGACGTCATTCGAGGGAAAAGGCCTGGACTCATCGAGCCGGCTGATCAGCGCTTCAACGGGAAAGTCATGGCCCCGGTCGAGCCCAAAGACCCGGCCAAGGGCATGATCGCCTATATGGATAAGGGAGAAGTCAAGGCATTTTATGTGGATAAGATGGTGGCCGACGCCTTCAAGTCAGGATCGGCGGAAGAGATAAACGCGCTGGGAAAGATCTTGTTCTATGCTGCAAACCCGTTTCGATTGCTCTTCACACAACTGCGCCCGGGATTCCAACTCTTCAACATTATTCGCGATGCCCGCACCCTTTCCCTCAACCTGCCTGGTGCGAACAACGAGCTAAGGGTAGCTAAGGAATACGCCAAGGCCATCGTCCCTGCCTTTCAAAGTGCCTTTGGGTTGCCCAACGAGGTCGTGCGGGAGATGGAACGGCAAAACATGCTGCTGGCCGTGGCCAGCCCGGCTGACCTGTCGCGGGAGGACAGACAATCCGAGCGCCTTTACCAGATGTACGGCCTTAAGCCGAAGCTTTGGAAGGCACATGTGTTCGGCCCGCTCAATGATGCCGCGACCTGGATTGCCTTGTGTGCCCTGAAGGCTCAAAACACAGCTTTCAGTCTTGGGGCCGCCCTGGAGCGCATTCCGAAAGTTGCCGGCTACACCTACCTCAAACGATATTTCCCAAACATGAGCGATGACGAGATCGGCCACCGCATCCGTTCCCATGCCGGATCGCCGGCCTTTCTCATGCGCAGCGTTGCCCACTCGGTGACGAACAACATCTTTCTCTTCTCGAACGCCTTCGTGCAGGGCTGGCGTGCCAGCCTGGAAGTCATGCGAGAAAGCCCGCAGTCCTATTGGTGGAAGTGGACGAAATGGTCCCTGCTCCCCAAGGCGGCTATGTTGGCGGCGGCGGCTGGGTTGCTTGGTGCCGGAATTCGTGAACTCATGGATGGCGTCAGCGAATACGACAAGACCAACTACACCATTATTCCCCTCGGAAAGGATTCGAACGGGAAGACCGTTTATTTACGGCTACCCATGGACGAAACAAGCCGGTTCACCGGGGGGCTTCTTTGGAAGACTTTCGGAGCGGCGGTGGACGTTGCGCGTGACCGTCCTGTGCGCTTGGATCGGGCATCCCAAGTCCTTGACTTCACGGCCGGGCAATTCCCTGGACTCCACCCGGCCATCACAACTCTTGAGGGAGTCGCCAATTACGCCATGGGGCATAACCCTTATGACCCGTTCCGGCAGCGTCCGGTCCTTGACGACACGACCTTCACGGCCGGCGGAAAATACGCGGCCAAGGATATGGCTAGGTGGGCCTGGAACAACCTGGGCGGTGGAGTCGTCTACACCTTCAAGAGCGGGGAGGACATTCCCAAGCTCAAGTCTGAGTTCGAAACAATCGTCGGGCTCCCGGGGCTTGGGGACACGCTGGGGAGGTTTCTCAAGGTTTCGAATACCGGCATTCACGAGCAACTTCGGGACGCCAAGGTTCCGGTCAATCAAGCCAACGCACGGCTATTACTCGATGTCCGAGCGGTCGCAGCGAAGGCCCTGAACAAGGAGCCGCTGACCGAAGGCGACCAAAAGGCTATCAAACTCGGGACAAAGAAATTCGGGAATGCCCTGATGAAGGGGCTCCTGGAGTCCAGGGCTACGCCTTTCATTGAAGAATACATGAAGGCCAACACTGCGGCGGAAAAGAGAGCTATTGTGAAGCGGTGGGGAGAGATGCAGAATAAGTAGCTTGGTAGAACAGGGGCCGATCATGAAAGACGGCCCCTGTTCTGGCATTAAGTTAAAATACTTTTTACCTTATCGTCGTCCAAATCTCGCCATCCGGTCCCGTTGTGATCCAAGAGTTCCCGCTCGGCACGGTTCTGTAAATATCACCGTTCGATCCATAGGTGATGTTCATATTCCCGCTTGGGATGGTCGTGTAGGTAGTCCCGTCAGGAGCCCTCGTGATGGTCGGAGCGTTCGGGGTCCGATAATCAGGTGGATATTGTGCAAACGACGTGCTGGCGGCGACCAGAATGAAGACGATAGCGGCCGAAAATCGTTTCATGCCTCATCTCCTTTTTCTGGCCGATACCAGTTTTTACGTCAAAATGGCAAGGACGTCGTCACGGGTTGTCTAAAAAAACAAAAACGCCCCGGCGGCCGAGGGGCTACCGGGGCGTCGTTACGTATAAGCCAGGGGGGGGACGGCTGTTTCTGGCGGCATGGGACATCACCTCCTTCGGTACGCTTTTCTTCTTTCGTCCAGTCTCCACGCCATTCCCCGGTGGCCCGGGAATCGGCGTGAACGCGGGGTGAAAATCGGCATTCAGCGGCCTGTCACGTCGGAGGGCGCGTGGTATTTTTGGTGGTACAAACACTCTAGATGATACCACCGTGGTACGGACTCAAACGAAACACATAGACAGGCGGCGTAGAAATCTCAAGTATTTAACATGTTGGAAAATTGTTCGGATATGGTGCTCAAGTCGAAGCTGTAGCGAATTACTTGACTATTTTAAGCGGCGTGGTCGCGCCCGTGGTAAAAGCGTCCAAATTCGCAGCTGTTTTGCTTAGGTCGATGGCAAGCCCTTGGATATACCTTTCCGTGTGGGCAAGACTCGAATGACGAAGAATGAGCTGCACGTGACGCAGCGGCTCCCCGTGCTTGACCAGGATTGAACCCACATAGCGCCGCATTGCGTGGAAAGGAAAATACCGGACGCCGGCTCTTTTGCACAGGTTGCGTAGGAGCCGGCGTCTGCTTTGCGCTTCCTTACCAGTCTTTGGCGATGGCAGTACTAGGGGGTTATCCTCGTAAGGTGTATGCTGCCGCCATTGGCGAAGCGCATTAGCCAGCGTCTCGGCCAGCGGAACCCACTGGGGTTCAAGGACATGCCGTGCATTTTTACGGCTCCAAAGGCAAATCCTTTTCCCGGTAAAATCCACGTCAGCCCATGTCAGCCGGTTAACTTCCTGCTCTCTGGCTCCAGTCAAAAGATAAGAGAGAAGCCAAACGCGCTCCTCTCCAACGGCCACAGCCAGCACTGCCATGACGTCAACCTCCGGCGGCGTATACTGAGGCCGGCGCTCAATGGGGTAGGGCGGTACTTTTCGGACAGGGTTGGTGGGAATATCATAAAGACGTTGAGCAAAGTTCCAGAAGGAAAGGAGGGACGCGCGGTCATCATTGGCAGCTATTTTGCTTCGTGTTTCGGCTTGGCGCTCAAGGTACCCATGAACGACGGCCGCGCCTATGGTTGCAATTGCGGCGTCGGACTCGATATAGGCGAGGAAGGATTTGATAACGCGGCGCTTAAGAACGCCTGTTTTTGGTTGAAGAGTGTTGTCCACGTGTTTAAGGTAAGCGGCGGAGACCTCATATAATCCCAAAGGTTTTGAGGTAGTCGATTCCTTCTTTGCTGCCTCCTCCCACGCCCTGGCCTCGCGTTTTGTCTCGAAGCTGGCCGACAGCCGCTTTCCGCCCACGCGGACGACTGCCCTCCATTTCCCCCTGTCTTTGTAGGGCACTTTGCAGGCCCTCCTTGGTAAAAAAAATGCGCTGGCCTATCTTGGTCCCGCCCAGCTCCCGCCAATGCTCATAAACCCATGCCCTGGAGACGAGCAAGCGCATTTCCTTGCGGACCTCATCCGCCGTCATGATTTGCATTGATCCTCCTCCATCCTTAAAAACCCCCCGCACCACCCGCGCCCCTTGGCGTTTGGCGTCCAGTCGGCGTTGCTGACCATCTCGCCCTCCGGGACGGGGCATACCCGGCGCCAGCAGTGCTCGCAGATTGGGGCGTTGTGGCCGGCGCAATGGGTGATGTCACGATACACTGGCATTTTCCATCTCCATTATCGCCCACGCCAGCCCCAACAGATATCTGTCCGATACGGGCTGGCCTGCAAACAATCTGTTGATCGTTCCCACGCACACCTCACCAAGTCGGTTACCTTCAATGGCGCAGGATGCCATGGCCTCACGGTATTGGCTAAGTTTCTGATACCCAACGCCGCAGAGGTATTTAAGCGCGTTCCGTGCGGATGGATGTGGTTCTGTTGGCGCGAGAGTCCCGCGTTCATCTTCCATTAAGGGTCTCCTTCATCTTCCTGGCCTGCCGCACACTGATTCGCAGCGGCGGCGCAGTGTCTGGCGCATCAGCGTGGGCGAGGATGGGGGCGAGGGCGGCGCGGAGACGGTTTATTTCGGCGTTAGCCGGGTGACGAGAGCAAGACTTCCAGTGGTCTACATCGTCGTTGGTAACTGCTCTGCCACAATGGATACAATCACCCTCGATAGATGTACGAGGTAGCGCGTTCCAGGCAGCGACGGCGTCGTGAGAACGGATTTGCCGAACGCAGCGCAAACAAATGACCATCCCTGGGTTGTACGGATTGTCTGGCTCAATATACTGGACGTTAGATTTGCCGCACCACGGGCACTCCCTCAATTCATCCATGGCTGGCCTCCTTCAAAGCAACTCAGGCAAAATGCCTTCGCCAAAGTGGTCAGCAAGCGCGATGACAACCTTCTCTGCTTCGGCCTTGCTCAGTGATAACCGCGTCGATTGGAAGCCGTTCCAGGTGATGCACAATACCGCCTCGTCCGGGAAGTCGGCCAGCCGTTCGGTTTGTGGTTCGGCCCAGGCGCGAAATTTGTCGATGCGGTGTTGTGTCGATGGAGCAAGATCAGTCTTTGGCATGGCTGGTCTCCTGGTACATCCGAACCAAGCCGTAAGCCACGCAAGGGTTGCTACAGGCTTCGCATTCTCGCATTTGATGGTTTGCCAACACGTCCGCCTTTTCGACGATCCCGGCCAAGCGGTCGCGGTCCTGGCGCACTAATTCAAGAGCACGTTCAGCGACATCACGCTCCTGGATAATTTCGTCCTTGAGCTTTTCCAAGCGGTCACGCTCCTGGCACAACGCCGTGTTCTCGGCCTCAAGCATCTCAATAGCTGTTCGCCCGTCGAACTTGACGTGGTCGTCCTGCCAGCGCCCGCCGACATCCAGCTTGGCGGCCATGTGGATGATATGGCCCTTGGTCAGCCCGTCATGCTCATGGCGCTGGGAAATCCACTGGATAAAATCGTGTAGGCCCGTCGAATAGTTGCGGACGCGTTTGTTGTTGCTTGCCAACGCCTCATTCTCCGCAAGCAACTTCACAAGCCGCTCATCCTGCCGCTTGATGCGTTCCAGGTTGATCTTGTTTCCTAGCTCAAGGCCGGCGCAACGGCCTTCGAGGCGCGACTTTTCGGATAGCAATTTGACATACGCCTCGCACGGATCAAACCCGCAGGGCTGGCCGGATTCGGAATGGCTACGGATGCACATGGTCAAGCCCCCTCCCGCCCGAAGTGGCGTTTTCGTCGGGTGTGGTGGTGACGTCAGGTTCTTTTTTTACGTTCCTGAAAAATGACACGGTGTAGCCTTTTTTTCCGTCTTGCACCCACCACCGATGGTGGTTCCCGAAGTCTCCAGGCCGTGGACGCCAACCATGAACGCAAAATGGGAACAAAGACGTTTCGCCGACATCAGGCACAAATTCCGTCTTGCTCTCGTGCTTGGTGCCAACGTGTCCAAGCTGTTCCGTTGAGGTCTCGATCGCACAAGGGAGTCGTCCTGTCCCGGTCAAAGCCCTGGCAAAGTCTGCAAGCTCCAGGTGAACGGTCAACACCTCGGAACAGGCGTCAACATCGCCAATCGTGATTTCGACACGTTCAACACCGTCGTTTCGAGTAGGACTCGTAATGTCAATGCGGCCTTTCAAGGTGAGTTTAGGCATTCTCCACCTCCGCCTCGACCGTCTGTTCCTCAGGGATGGGCAGGTCGGCCGTGAGCCAATACAGTGATTCGCCTTCATCCACTGGTTCGACAGCTAGATCACACACGTCTTTCTCTTCGCCGTTTGACCACCCACAGGAGTTCCATTTTCCGTTTTTGTCTACCGCGACCGCCACCTTTACCCGCACCGTCTTCCCCTGCGGCTTCGGCTTCCCGGCGCGGAGGCGGTCGATCTCGTCGCAAAGGGCATGTATCTCCAGTAAAGACAGGTCACCTTTGGATCGCATATCGTTCGTATCGATCATGTCTATTTCTCCTCCTCATCGGCGGCGTCGAGGGCGGAAATAGCGTCACGCAAATCTTGGACAAGCGAAGCATCACAACAAAGGCTCAAATCGTTCTTTTCCGTCTCACGAACGAACCGCATTACCCTTGCCGCTTCCGCCACCTTCTCAAGTTTTTCTATCCGCTCACACGCTTCACGGAGAAGGGTGGGGGCGGAAATGATAAGATGCGCGTTAGCGATCATTTCATCACGAGAAATAACGTATTTTCCTGTGTAGGGGTTTGCCCTATTGAGAGAACAGATTGTCTCGCCAATACAGACGTCGTAATGCGAATCGCTTTCATCGCCAGCTTCCCATGGTTCTTTGGTCGCCGCGTCCAACAGCGCCCGCACTTTCCCGGTAAAGTCGATTATACCCATCCCACCACCTCCATAGCTTGCTCATACAGCCCACTTCCCGCCTCTTCCCCTTCTTCGCCAGCCCTCTCCAGCATCGCCCGCGCAATAGCCTCCACGGCGGCTCCCAGGCTCAACCAGCACTGTGCCCGGCCTCCTGGCCAGCAGCAGACGACATCGTGAATCACGGCGTCCAGATAGACCCACCAAGCGGCCCAGGCTGTCAGTGAGAGAGGCACGTTCCCGACGGCTGCAATGCGGACACGCTCGATCTGTTGTATCTCAGCATCGGCACGCTTTTTGACGGGGTTGGCGACATGGCCCTTGGGATCAGCGCCACACGCCTTCATACAGCGCGGGAGCCATTGGTCTACGTCGTGGTAGAGGGCCATCAAACCGGCGTCGTCCTCGAACTCTTTTGCCCATATCGTGAACCAGATGGCGAGGTGTGATACTTTTATTTGGACTGTGCCACAATGATAGGCCGCGATTTGGCGGGCGGTCAGAATTGGGGGATAGGTCATGACTTGGCGTTCTCCTTCGCCTCTTCCTTGGCTCCTGCAATCATGGCCCGGACGAAGAGCGTGCATCTATCCGGGTAGGAACCTGACTTCATGATGCCGCGCGGATTGCAGATGGCGTTGCAGCCGAAAAGGAAGTCTTTGAAATCAGACTGGACATCAGTTTCGTTCACGCGAGGGCAAGTCATCCCTCCACCCTCCTCACTTCGACCCCCCACACCCAGGGATTGGCGTCCCACGGGTAGCGGGTGCTGTATTTGGCGTCCCACGTCTCCTTGGCCATGCTTTCGAACCATTTGCCGATGCAAAGTTCCTGCACCCGCACGCACCCCACCCCAACCACCTCCAGCGTGATCCTGGACGCCCAGGCCGGCATGGTGGCGGGGGAACGCCAGCGCTGGTCAACTTGCGCATTTGGGGATGTCTCGCGATAGACGACGCGGCCGTTCTCCACGATATCGCCACCGCCTGTCGTCGAGGCTTTAACGACTTCTCCCCATGCCTCCCGGCAGCGCAGCCGGTCCCCGGGGACGCCGAGGGGGCACTTAGCCTCGCGCCACACCCCGTCCTTGCATTCGCGCATTGGCGTCCCGTCCTCCTCGATGTCATGGACGTGGCGCAGAGATACCGGCCGCACAACCAGCCCCAGCCGTCCATCCAGAGCGGCGCGGACTTCGTGGGGCGAGAGGATGAGGGAGCGGGTGGTCATGATTGCACCATGGGAATATGGACGTAGTACCATGGCCTGCCAGTTGTGCCCCTGACACATTCATCGCAAACGCCTTTGTCTTTATTGGCGCAGTTCGGGCACTCTTTACCTCTTCCATCCACAGCACGTCTTAAATCACCAGTCCGGCGTTCCCATTCTGGGCTTACATAAATTGCCATGACTATTTTCCCCTTCTCTCCCCTTGCGCCAGGGCGTAGGCGGCGATTTGTTTTGGACCTGTATGCCGAATAAGTGTGTTGCATGACGGACAGTAGAAATATTGAGGCCCCATCCATCCGCACTCCGTACACACTGCATCACTGCCGTCGCGGATGTGCTCCAGGGCAACGCGGTAGATCGCTTCGCGGGTGGTCATGACGTCTTCCTTGTAATGCGGCCCTGAAAATGTTCTCCTTCCTCTACTTTATAATCAAATTCCCTTCCAAACGGTTCACAATCTACGTCGTCGTATCGACCTGTCTTCGCTATCTCCAGGGCCTCTTCTGGAGAGTCAGCCTCAATCATGGACCCATGCCTCATTTTTTGGACCCAAGTAACTGTGTAAATTGTCATCTCTATTCCTCCCCATCCTGCCCGCCCCACGGTTCCAGGATGTACGGCGCGGGCTTTTGCTCCATGTCGGCCAGGGCGGCGCGTTGCTCTCGGTATCCCTTGGCGAAAACGCGCACATTGCAAAACACGCAATCCGCGCATTCACCGTCGCAGTCATCGCAGACGTTTGCCGCTGTCTCGGCCAAGTCGTCAGCTTTTTTGACAAGCTCCTTCAGCCGATATTCCCTCTCGCTGATCTTCGGAGCAAAAACCGTTTCACCGGTCGTGCGGTCGATCATCGGCGTCCCCGGCTCTGACCACTGGACGCCGTCCATCTTGTCCCAGGAAGCCTGCCACGCCGAGTCTGCCAGCTCCCGCTCCCCGACCATTTTCACCGGCTGGGGAATATGGTCCCCGCCAATTGTGCTGGCGTCGGCGGGATGGGTGGCGCCAGGGTCGGGCACCATCCCCAACAGTTCCTTGGCGCGGCCAAAGGCGGTCGTCAGCAGTTCTTTGTACGTTCCAGGTTCGACGGGATGGGGGATGGCTAGAATGGAAACAAAATCCCGCAACACCTCTTCCGCCCGTTCGGCCCTCTGCCGCATGGCCGCAAGGGAGGACTCGGCGGAAGAGGCGCGGTCAAGGGCCGGCTTGACGTGGTGCTCATAGAGACCAAGCAACTCGCGTTTGATGGCCATCTGCTCCTTTCGATCAAGCAGGCCGAAGTTGTGACGCCACGTCATGCACATGGACAGCAAGGCGCTGTCGACTATTGGATCACTCATCTTTCCCTCCACGTAGCCACCAAGCAAAGGCAGAAATAGCCATGCCCATGAAAAGACCGACCCAGAAATGATATTGGCCGGTCATCCCCGTTCCCCTTCTATTCCGGCGAGCACAGCGCGGGCACGACGAAGGTTACCAACCGTTATTTCTGTTTCGTTTATCTGGTAAAACGTCCTATCGTCTCTGGAGTCTTTATACGGCGACACGTCCAGGCCAGCGAATGGCCGCAACGCTTCCATTGCTTCATCCCGTTCCCGCACGGCGGCGTCACGCTCGGCCGTCAGCCGCTCGACCTCGGCAACAAGCTTCTTGTTTGCTTCCTCTACAGAATTCATGTTCTGGTGCGGTTCCCATTGAGGAAGATTCGGATCAACTTCAACAAGTGCCGCATACGCCTTCTCCGCGACCAACTCGGGCGTGGTTAGATGGGCATAGGTGCTAATCCAGCCCAAGGCCGCTTGATAAATTATCGCGGCCTTTTCTTGCGCGCCCAGTTTCTTCCCGATCTCCCTCGCCAACTCGCTCAACATCAGCTTATCACCAACGCCTAACGCGGTGCGGATATCAGCAATAGCAGCAAGCAACGACATTTCCAGGCCGCCGCGCTCCAGTTGTTCGGTGGGGATGCCGGCGCAGGCGTTGACGCAAGTAACCATGCGGCGGGCGTCTTCCTCCCTGTAGAAACGGCCTAGCTGGCCGCCACATCCCTGAGTGTGCCATATTGTGCCGTCGCCATTATGCACCCATGGCTCTTTGGTATGCTCTTTCATTTCTCACCTCGCGCCGCACGGAGGGCGTTGTTGATAAGCTGCATAGACTCTTCGATGGTTGCTTCAACGACTGCATCATTGTCAGGATCAACCATGTTTGAAATAAGTTGCCATTGGGCAAGCTGCTGCTTCAACGCCTCGTACAGCAGCGGGGAGGCGGCCATGACGTGGGCGTTGGCCTGCTTGTCTCTCCGACCTGGAGTGCCATCACAATGGCAAGGTGCCATTGACTGCGTGGCTCCAGGCAGGATGTCAGACGGTTCCGGCATCGTAGCAACGACGGTGTTGCCATTTTCATCTTTGCGAACCCGCCACGGCCCCCGCGTAAACTTTGCGTCCATCATCTCCCCCAACAAAAAGACCGCCCATTGGACGGTCTGTAAAAGTGTGGTCTTCAACCTGGGCTATGAGGTGGCGTTGCGTCTGGCTGCTTCCACCGAACGGTCGGCTTGGGTTCATTCCGCAACGCTCGCGGATAACGTCTCTGTCGGACAGCCAGCATCTTTCCTCAAAGCCCAGGCCAGAAGCCGGCCCCGAAGGGCCGGGGGGTTAGGACTCCTCCGCTCGGATTCCAACGGCATCGAGAAGGTAAAAGATGCCGTCATCATTCCCGACCCAGCTTTCAAAGTTCATCAAAAGGATGTCTTCCGGGGCATCATCTTCCGCCGCGAACCGGACAAGAGTGCTGTCATTGTCCAGCATCACGACGAGCTTGCCCGGGTTGTCTCGGAGCCACTTCCAGCGTTCCAGGTCGGTAATCTGGTTGTTCCATTGTGTGGCAATGGCCTCGTATTCTTTCCGTTCCACAATGCTCTCCTTTGGTTGTCCCCGGCCCCTCTCCCGAAGGGCCGGTCTGAGGCGGGGCTAGGCCGGGATGGCCGTCCATTCTCCGCCGTCAAGCCCTTCGATGCAGAGATTTTCCGGCTTCAACATCTCATCCACCTTTGCCTCAAGCGTTTGGCCGTCCTGGTGTTCTGCGGCTTTCTTGACAACCCAGGCGCGGAACTTCGGCGTTTCGGTCATTCGTTTGAACGCCAGGCGCTTGTTTGTGTGCTGGCTCCGGTCGGAGCGGGATTCACCAACAGACCCTGACTCCCGGTGAATAATACGCACGCCGGAATCCGTTTTGTTCTGGTGTTGGCCTCCCGGTCCACCAGATCGAAACGTCTGTATCTCAAGGTCGGCTTTCGTTACCGACGCTACGATTTGCTTGCTCATATGCCCTCACCTTTCCTGCCGGCACATCGCCGCAGCCGGCGCAATGGATTACGCTGCTTTCTCGACTTTCACGGTCTCGCGCAATGCCCGGTGCAACACGTCCACAACCTGCCCAAGCAAGTAAAGCCGTTCCAGGATCACCCCGTCTGGGTCATCGTCATCCGCCTTGGGCTCAGTTTTGGGGAGCTTGATGCCGGTCATGCCGAAGTCGGGGGTAAGGGTCAGGTCGTAATGGTCTTCCTGACGTTCGACGTGGACCTTGGCTTTCACGACTTGCGCCCCGGCCAATTGCTTGACCGCCTCGCCCACATTGCCAAGATCATCCGTCGTCACGGCCACGGTGGTCATGGTGCTATGGAGCGTGGCCTTGTTCTCAACGGTCAGCAGTGTTTCCCCGCCATCGATCTTGATGCCATCATGGTAGGCCGCCGTCAGAAACCGCACGCCAAACCCCTCGCCAAAGGGGTCTTCCAGAAGGGTCTCCGGCGTCTGCTCAACCAGTTTTTCGCCCATCATGGCGAACCACAAGGCCTCGAAGGTTTCCTTTGCCTTGGAGCTAACGGACCCGAAGAACACGCGCCCGGACATGAGATCCACGGCGACATCCACGATAGAAGGAGCCGGCTCGGTTTTGGCCAAAAGTCGCAGCTTGACTTGCTCCTTGATCTCGCTCTTACGAGTTTTGGAGATGAACGCCTTGGCCGCTGATTCGCATTCCTTGGCAAAAGCCTCGGCCAAGTGCTTTTTCATCACGGCCCCAGGGACGCGCCGTGTGTCCACCCGCAAGCAGAACAGGGCAAAATATCCGGCGAAATTATGCGCCATGGGCCAGGACGCGGGGTCAAGCGGGGTATCGAAGGGGGTAAGCCCTTCCCCGCGCTCCTGCGCCGTGCCGTCGATAGGAATAAAGGCGAACTTTTGAAGCAATTCGTCGGTGATCGCGTTGCCCTGCGTTGTTTGGTAAACCGTCAGGGCTATTGTGCCTAATTGGAACCCCATGAAAATTTCTCCTTTATGAGTAAACGCACTCATCCTGTTTTATAAGGTTGTGCTTAATAAGCCATTCTTGTGCATTCTCATAAGCGGACATACACATGTGATTGTAGTGTCCGCCATCCAGCAGTGTTCCTTGTGCGAAAAGGTCAAGAATCAATTCAGCCATTTCGTCGAAGTCAGCCTTTGGCATAGTGATCATTTCGACCGGCATGGCTTTGCTCCTTCCTCCCTTCAACCTTCCTCAACTGCCTCCGCGCCCTATCCCTCCGCGCCCGCGCCCCCCCCTGCCTCTCGAACTCCCTCACGCGGCGGCGGAGACGATGGACGGTGACGGTTTGCTTGCGCTGCTCGTGCATGTGGCCTCCTCGCGGTTCCTGGCGGCTTCGGCCCCCTTGCCACCGATCATCCCCGCGAGATGCAAAGCAACCAAAGCGGCACATATCAGGGCAAGCGCAAGTTGTATGAGGGGCCTACTGATTCGCCAATTCATCGCGCAGGTTGTCGTCCCGCTGCTGGCAGTCCTCCTTGGCTGCCTCCACTGTCGGGAACTCCTCGGCGTCAGCAGCCGGAATAAGCTCAGCGTCCGATTCGCAGGTCGAGAACTGGACCTTGTTATCCCGCAGAACCGGAACGATACGATAATAAAACGTCGTTCCGTCCTCTTCCTGGTACGGCCCGGCCGCCTCGTAGTGGGTATTGTCGTAGCGGTCGTATTCTTCAGTCCATCCGAGCATGGTCACGCTCCTTGATGCTTTCCACCTTCCTCAACTGCCTCCGCGCCCTGGCCCTCCACGGCCACGGCGCGGCCTGCTCTTCCAAGGCCTTCACGCGGCGGCGCGCCCGGGCGACTTGGGCTGTTTGCTTGCGCTCGTGCATGGCGTCTCCTCCTGGAATATCTCCAGAGGTGAATAGCTTGGATCGTTCCCGTG
>Ga0183096_1000527_pt1 | contig 48827 bp, 49 predicted proteins | sample Biomet5_FD_127791 | JGI IMG/M metagenome (GOLD analysis project Ga0183096, IMG submission 127791) | Microbial communities from bioreactor (seeded with sewage sludge) at LBNL, California, USA - Biofuel metagenome 5 (version 2) (version 3) | ecosystem: Engineered > Bioreactor > Anaerobic >... | reverse complement strand
TTTAATTGCTTTGAAACCCCACAATAAACCGGGGAATAATAGATTTGGTCAATCATAATAATATTATTCCCCTTTCTCATTATAAATACTTTAGCACCCTTATAAAAAAAATACAAGTTTAATTTCCAGTGAAAACAGGAAAAACAACAATTAAAACTAACAAATTATTTTTATACCCAAAAAAATCCAAAAAACCGGGACTTAAAAATAAAAAAAATGAGGGTTTCTACAAAGCCAAAATAATATAAAAAATAGTTATGGTTTGATTGAATCTTATGATTCTTGATTGATGTTTAGATCTTTGTAATTAGAAATTTCAGTCTTAAATGCTTTGTAAACATTTTCCGCACCCACTATTCCATCTTCAATGTCCCATTTACTTGGATGTAAGATGAATGGGTATGACTGCTCTCCACCAACACCACCATGGCTTCCCACAAGCTCTTCAAATGCTGCAACTTCATTTTTATCCTTGTCATACATGCTGATAACAAGAATATCTGGTGTGTGTTTAAAGCCATGTGTCCTTCTTAGGTGTTTAGCTGTGTTTGCACCAAAATCAGCAAGGGGATTTTCTCCTTCAAACTTATCTTTTTCTAAGTAATACGTCCCCTTATTCCCTATTGCTAAAGCTCCATTAACAGTAGAATCAACCATGATAAATGATATTCCTTCATGGTTTGCAAGTCCTGGGATTAAATCAGGATAAATTTGATTTATCTCTTCATAACCTAATCTCTTAACATAGTCTGTTAAATATATCATTCCAAGGTTGCCTGATGCAAGTACAAGAACGTTAGCATCGGTTTCGCACACTAGATCTGGCTTTTTGAGTGGGTTGTACTTCTGGATGTAACTGTTCACATCATGGGTCTTGTCATGGAAATATTCCTTTACCTTGTCTCCAGGTAATGTGAATGCAGAAACGAAATGATCACCCGTGGACGGTGACATATCAGCATATATTTGAGTTTCAACAGGTAAGAGCTCTTTAACCAGATCCTCTAATGATATATTATATCTCTGTTTGAATGTTGCCCCATTGGTCTGGCCATGGTCAGAATGTACAACAAGATGGTATGGTCTGTGGCATAATTTAGATGCCATTTCAACCCTGTGAAACTGTTTATCAAGATCCTTTAGTGCAATGAATGCATCAAAATCCCTCACACCAGAATGATGGGCAATCTCATCATATCCCAAATATGTTACGTATGCCACATCGATCTCACCCTTTAAAATATCTCCTATCAATGCAAGGGTGGTAATTTCTCGTAAAAATACATTGGCACCAGCCCGGATAAATGGAAATGCTAAACCTCTATAAATTCTTGGCTTAATATCCTTAAATCTGTGAATTAGTTGGGAGATATAATCAAGAAAGGCATCGTATAGAAATAAACATACAATTCTGCTGAAATTAGATGGGTTTGAAAAAACATATTTCCATGCCCTGTTGTAAAATTTTCCAAGATTTTTCATCTGACTGAATGTGAAGATAACATCATTAGCATCCCCTGAAAACAGGTTTGATCTGCTTGCACCATGCTGAGATAGCAACCCATTTCCATCAGATATACGTTTTTCAAGAACTGGTGCATCATTCAAACCTACAGATACCATGATTTTATTGTTATTATCTTTTTCAACCCATCTGAATGCCACCATATCCTCATTGTTTCCATGCAAAATTCCTGCTTGACTGGCACCTGTCTGGCTTGATAAATCTGTTTCCCAACCCTTTAATTCATGGGACCCCTCTTCAATCCATCTTTTTAGGGTAGGCATATCTCCTAACTCAATTGCTTCCAAGAGTATGTCCTTTGCAAGACCATCTATTTCCATGAAGATAACTCCAGGAGCTTTCGCTGCACAATCTTTGTCAATCTTTTTAACTTTGTCCCGTATACCCCTGTACCAAGTAGCATCATCATCAATGGTAAGTACCCCATTTAACAAAGTTGAAATTGCTGCCATTGCAATGGGTGTAATGATCAGTGCGGGTCCTTCTATGGTAACTCCTGTAATAAAATTTGTAGCAAGCCAGATTAGAAATCCATTAAGTAGTAATGCACCAATACCAACTGTGAAAACCATAAAGGGAAGTAAAATTCTTGTTAAGAGGGGCCATAAAAGTGCGTTCAAAATACCTACAATTCCTGCAACAATAAATGCTGTTTCCCATGAATCAACACTGAGTCCTATTGCTAAATAAGCAACAAGCATAAACCCTAATGAAGAACCTATCCACAGTATAATTGTTCTCCATAACCAGTAGAATCTAGATTTATAATATTTTTGATCGTAATCTTCCATAATGCACCCAGAATCATTTTTCTAACTTTAAAAATAATTTAACATTCATCTAACATGAACTTATCCCTTTAAATTCTTTGTATTGAATGTTTATTGAACACATTAATTTTTATTGAACACATTAATTATGGTTTTATTTAAAGTAAAATAAGAATACATATATCAAATAAGCATTGATCCTAATTATAATTATTAATAAACAATAGGATATGTTCAGAATTGGGATAATGGGGAAAGAAACTAAAAAAAAAGAATTGATTTAAGTAAATGTTAATTAGCTGTTGTTGGAGGTGTGAAAATTCTCTGTGCTAGTTCGTTGTCAAGCATTAACAATGCACTTAATGAATCATTAGCCATTTTAACCTTTTTTAGAACTCCACTTGATGATTCCTCTTCTTCTACTTGCTCTGCAACGAACCATTGTAGGAAGTTGTTGGTTGCATGATCTCCCAGAGAAAGTGCCAAGTTAACAAGTTGGTTAATTAAACCTGTGACCTTCTGTTCATGTTTATAAACATGTTCAAATGCATTTACTGGAGATTCCCATTCTGTTGGAGGAGCTTCAATCCGTGTTAGGGTGACCCTGTCTCCTCTCTGGATAATAAAGTCATGTATCTTCATGGCATGTGTCATTTCCTCCTGAGCTTGCACCCTCATCCAGTTTGCAAATCCACTTAGATCCAGATCTTCAAAGTAAGTTCCCATGGATAGGTAAAGATATGCAGAGTACATCTCAGCATTTAATTGACTGTTTAATGCTTCAACCATTTTTTCATCCATTATTTTCCCTCCTAAATGACTTAAAAAAATATATCTAAAAAAAAATATTTTGTTAAAAAATAATATTTCATTAATCTGTTTCTTCAAAGAGTTCCTTGCCTACACCACAAAGAGGACAAACCCAATCATCTGGTAAATCTTCAAATGCTGTTCCAGGATCTATTCCATTATCAGGATCTCCTACTTCAGGGTCGTATACATAGCCACATGCAGTGCATAGATATTTTTTCATGTTACATCTCCTTACATTTTTTAACTTTAGATTCTAAACTTGATTTATATGATTACCGGAATAATAATTTTTTGATGGGTTGAAAAAGTTATTTAAAGTGCTACAAATCTGTTGGTACCAGCACCACACGATGGACAATGCCAGTTACTTTTAAGATCTTCAAAAGCTGTTCCAGGCTCTACTTTACCCTTCTTATCACCTATCTCTGGATCATAAATATATCCACAGACCTTGCATTTGTATCTCTTCATATACATAACACCTCTCTTAGCTCTATAAAATTTCTATCAATATTATTATGCTTTTAATTGAATAAAAATTTTATTGTTTGGTCTGTTTCGATCTAAATTTATTTTTGTATCTCCCAAATTTCCATATCCCCTTCAACTTTCTTGAAGAATGGATTGGGGTCTGGTACTGTTATGTCTCTTAATTTTAAATATATTCCATGATCTCTGGTTTTTAATTTGAGTCTTAAATGTTCCAGTTCGTATATTAGTTGATTCTCAGAAACATCTATAAGTTCTTCAGTGAACTTATTCCCTATCTTGGATCTGTTAAAGTTGTAGTTTCGATGCTTTGATTCCGTATAAACATTGAATAAATATGTATCCATAGCTTTAACTGGATATTTATGTTTTTTAAATCTTAAAAGTTGTGGATGATTTTTATAACCGATTGTTTCACCTAACAAAACCTTTCTAGCAAGCAATCCTTCTCTCCATAACGCAACTAGGCCCTTAGAATCCAGGTATTTCGGATGCAAACTCCAAAGTCTCATTTTCAACCTTTAAATTTAAAAAATGAATGCAAAAAATAGTATTACACAAATTTAGACTGTTGTAGTATGGAAGATTTTATTCTTCGTACTGTGGGAAGTTATTTCTTACTTCGTATATCTCGACAGTTGGATCTGTGTCGAATTGTTCAAAGAGTTTGATATCTGCAGATACTGATCCTTCTTTCATGATCTTTTTTAGAATTTCAGGGTTTGCCCATACAGTTTCTACCTTGTAAATACTTGGATCGATCATGTCCTTTAGAAGGTAAGAAGCTATTAATCCTTCAGGTGCTGGTTCTTCCTTAATCGCATTATATGCTTCTTCAAAAGTGTTAATATCCTCATCTGCTATTTTTCCCTTTACCATGGTTATTATTTCCATTTAATGACCTCTTCTTTTTTTTTAAATCCCCTTACAAAAGTGAATTTGAGTCTTGTAAAAAAATTTGCTAAAGATTTATTTAACTAGTAAAACTGGAACTTTAACTGTTTTTAATGCGCTTTCAGCAACACTTCCAAGTATGAGTTTTTCTAGTCCTGTTTTTCCATGGGTTGCAATTATAACAATGTCTGCTTCTGTTTTTCTTACAATTTTTTCCATGTCATGGGTTGGACTTCCAACAATTAACACTTCTTCAACATTAACTTCTTCTTTCTTTCCCCTTTCACTAACTTTGCTAAGTATGGCTTTGCCTTCATCTTCAAGAACTTCGAATGGATAAATCAATTTATCATCTATGATGTTCACTGCTACAACTGTTGAATCAAATTTTTTAGCCATTTCCATTACAATATCTTCTGATCTTGCTGCATATTCTGATCCATCTGTTGGAAACATGATTCTTTCAAACACCTAATATCCCTCCTAACAAATCAACATGAAAATTTCTATGAAAATTATTAACTAATTTATATTTTGTTTTTCCTCTAATTTTAATCTATTAGACCTGTCGTAAATGATCACCAACAACGAAGTTTACACCGCCAAGGTGAAGAACTGGTTTAATATTTTCAACATCAAGCAAACCACCCTTTTGAGCTGATTTATCAATATCTGCCTTGACTACCTCTCCAATAACTAGTTTATGATCACCAGCGTCAGTTATGGAATGAACTTTACACTCCATGTGTGCAATGCACTCTGCTATTTTAGGTGGTGAAACTACTACTGATTTTAGCTCCGTTAAATTGGCCTTCTCAAGTTCATTTACATCTTCTGGTAAACTTTCTCCAGTGATCCAGAGTTCTTTCAAGATGTTTTCATTGGGAATGTTAATTACGAATTCCCCAGTTTCTTCTATATTTTTGAATGTATGATGGGTTGGTGCAGATGCAAATGCCATTAAAGGCGGTTTTACTGAAACAGGCATAGTAAATGAGAATGGTGCAGCATTTACAGTACCTCTATTCAGGGTTGTTACAATTATGGTAGGCCTTGGAGCAAGCAATTTGTAGGATGTTTCAGTTTCAGTTTCAATAAAATTCATTTAATCGCCTGCTAGCTGTTTTTTAAGATCTTCAAATCCGATTAAATAATCAGCTTCACATCTTTTAACAAACTCTGCAGAAAGTTTATGAGGATCACCATCCATTATCAGTTCACCACTGTCCATAAGAATTGCTCTGGTTGATACTTCTTCTATAAAGTCCACATGGTGGCTTACCATCAATATGGTTGTATCAAATTCTTTGTTAATTCGTTTCAGAGAGTTTGATACTGTTCTGAGTGTTATAGGATCCAAGTCTCCGAATGGTTCATCAAGTATCAATACATCTGGTTGTGATGTTAAAATTAGTGCAAGTGTTGCCCTGACCTTCTGACCCCCAGATAATTCATAAGATTTTCTTTCAAGTATTTCCATGGGAAGATCAAGTGCTTTAAATACAGGTTCAGCATATTTTTTAACTTCTGTATCTGGAAAGCTTGGGAAAAGTAAATCTAAAATATTTGAGTTTAATCCTATCTTGTCTAGTTTTGCCTTAGCCTCAGTTTCCGGAATGTCTGTTAACTGGTAAAGAAGGTCTAATACCTGATCACTGATTTCTAATTCTTGTGCCACATTTTTTGCATGTGTAATAACATTTTCACCCTTAACACCCAGTCTTGCAGCTATCTGGTCCTTGATTGTAGCGTGGTGTACGAGTGCGAATTCCTGGTGCATAAATCCCATTTTACGTCTGACTTTCATCCTGTCAAGTCCGGGATCATTCATGTTTACCCAGTTGTCGTTGTCGAGTTTGAAGTACACATTCCCGTCATCTGGAATTTCTAGACCACCAATCATTCTGAGTAAAACTGTTTTTCCTGCTCCACTTTCTCCTATGAGTGATATAATTTCCCCATCTTTGACATCAAAATTCATGTCCTCTATCTTCAAAACATTTCCACCTTTAAGAAGAACGAATCTTTTTTGGATATCTTCAACTTTTATTACTTTTTCACCAATGTCAGCAGGGTCTCTTGATGGTTCTGGTTCGGCCATTTCAGATATAAATTCTGGAATAATTTCCTCAGGATTGCCATCTTTTACTACTTTACCCTTTTCTAGCAAAACCAATCTGTCAGACAGGTACAGATGTACTTCGGGAAGGTGTGAAACTATCACAACAGTAACCCCAAGTTTCTTGTTAATATTTTTTATAGCATTTAAAACGTCTTGTTTAGTTTTAGGACATGACATTGTAGCCGGTTCATCTAAAAGAAGTACTTTAGGTTTTTTTGCAAGTTGTCTTGCCATGATGAGTCTTTGTTTTTCCCCACCACTTAGTACCGGTGCAAAATGATCAGCCTTGTGTTCCAATCCAACAACCTTCAGGATCTCCCGGGCTTCATCACCAAACTCGTCATAAGCATAATTAAAGTCTGTTAATCCTTCATCACCATACTTGGCTCCGTTTAATTTTCTCACCACATTTTGAAGTGCAGTTTCTGCCCAAAGACCAAAGGATCTCTGAAGGTGTATGGCTGTTTCCTGTTTAAGTTTGGTGAAGTAGTAAGGATTGGAGTCAAACTTGACATGCACATCATCGATATCTATTTCACCGGCATCGAACTTCTCAACACCCCTTAATATTCTAAGTAGGGTACTTTTTCCAGATCCACTGACACCAATTATACCAAGTATTTCTCCCTTATTCACATCAATACTTACATCATCTAAAGCTTTGATCTCTGCACCATCATCCATTTTAAAAGTCTTGGAAACATTTTTAATACTAATCATTGATTATCACCGCTGTATTAATCAATTAAACTTGAAATTATCATTATAAATTTTTTTATTAAGTATATAGAATTCCAGTTTGTATTAGCATCAATAATAAGTTATCTATAATGGTTTCAAATATTTTGACTACCCCATAATGAAAAAATGAGTGGAAATTATTTACTATAAAACTAACATTTGAACAGCTTTTAAAGAATTGTAATAGGGATAGATGTAACTTAGAGGGATGGACTCAGTACAAAGTTTTTAAATGTATAAAAAAAGTAGGATAGGTTAAATTGATTAACCTAACATTTTCTTTATGTCTTCTTTAGGATCACCTATTGGTGTTAAGCCATAGTTATCGACTAGTACCTTTAAAATTTCGTCGTTTACCCATCCAGGCACTATTGGTCCGAGGTACATGTTTTTGATGTCCAATGCAAGGAGGCTCCAGAGTATTGCTGCTGCTTTTTGTTCCATCCAACTTAATACAAAGGTAAGTGGCAGATCATTTATCTCCATTCCAAAGAGATCTGATAGTGCTACAACCACGTCTATTCCTACTATGGCATCGTTACACTGTCCCAGGTCTATTAACCTTGGAACTCCTTCAATGTCACCTAGATCCATATCATTGAATCTGTACTTTCCACATGCAAGGGTTAGGACTATGACATCTTCAGGCAGGTTTTTGACAAATTCTGTGTAGTACTTGGCCTGTGGCTTAGGTGAGTCACATCCACCAACCACAAAGAAGTGTTTGATTTTACCAGCTTCAACAAGTTCTTTGATCTTGCCGGCTAGTGAAAGTATGGTGGATGCACCAAATCCTGTTGTTAGTACAGTTTCCCTGGGTTCGTCTTCGAGATCCGGGAGAGATTTTGCCATTTCAATGGCTGGTGTGAAATCGTAGTCTTCTATATGTGTGACACCAGGTAGCTGTGCCACCCCTACTGTGAACATTCTCTCCTTGTATTCATCTTTTGGTAAAAGTACACAGTTTGATGTTCCTACAATTGCTGCAGGGTATTCTGCAAAGATTTTTTTCTGGTCAAACCATGGCCCACCAATCTGTCCTACAAGGTGCTTGTACTTCCGGAGTTCAGGGTATCCATGGGCAGGTAACAATTCTGAGTGAGTGTATACATTAATACCTGTTCCTTCTGTTTGTTTCAATAATTCTTCCAATGCTTTTAAACTGTGGCCAGTGGCTATGATTCCCTTTCCTTTAACAGATCCTACCTTAACTTCTGTTGGGGTTGGTTCTCCGTAGGTTTCTATGTGTGCTTTTTTCAAAAGCTGCATTGCCTTGATATTCATCATACCTGATTCTTTTGCCAGTTCTACAAATTCATCTGGATCAAAGTTAACATTTGTGAGTGTTGAGTAGAATCCCTTCTCAATAAACTCATCCACTTCAGGGTCAGTGTAACCCAATTCTCTTGAATGGTAAAGGTAGGCTGATATTCCTTTCATTGAAAATAAAAGGTTGTCCTGTAATCTTGCTACTGTTGCTTCCTTTCCACAAACACCCCTTACTGTACATCCAGTTTCAAATGCTGTTTGGCTGCATTGATAACAAAACATATCCAATTTTTCTGGCATAACTTTCTCCTCCCATATTCCTTATCTAGTTTTATTTATGTCTTCGAAAACATTTATTATGTTCGATTGGAAACGAATAAATTATGTTCGTTTACAGACGAATGTTCTATTATAAACGAACAAGATATTTATAAGTTACGGTTTCCATACTATGAGTAACGAATAAAACTAGAAACAAAAATGAAGTGATCCCATGGTTCAAAAGGAACCCTTAAAAGACATGCAGATAGAGTTGTTTTCCACATCTGAAGGAATATATGCAATAAACAGTCCAGTTAGGGTAAAAATATTATCTGTATTACGAAACGGTGAATTGAGTTTTGATCAGCTTGTAGAGCTTTCAGGTAAGGCAAAATCAACAGTATCTGTACACTTAAGAAGAATGGTTGATGAAGGAATAATCGGCTCAAAAATGGATGAAAATGATGCTCGGAAAAAGATATTTTTTATTAAATCTGAGTATTTGGGACACCTTTCAGGAAAAAAAGTTATTTCAGAAAACTTTGATGAATACGTAAACAGTTACATAGAAGGTGATGGGGATCCCTTTGAATTTTTCAGACTCATATTTCATACCATCAGGGTGTCACTCATAAGACAAGGAATAGACATAGACCCAATCCTCTATGAGGCAGGAGTTCAAGTGGGTGAAACACTCTACCAACGGGTAAAGGATCCTGATATAAATGTACTCGCTCGAAACATAGCCGAGTTCTGGGAAAGTCACAGCCTGGGAACTGTGGAAGTTATTAAACTTGAACCATTAACCATAAATGTTTCAGACTGTTTCGAGTGTCAAAATCTTCCACCGCTTGGAAAAGCAGCGTGTGCTTTTGATTCAGGTATATTAAAGGCTGTGTTTACGGCTCACTTCCAAGAAGAACAAATAGTGAATGAAACACAATGCTATGCACTGGGTGATGATCACTGCTCATTCACAATAAAAAGCCGAGAATGGTAAAAATTCACAACTTCAGATTGCTGTAATAAATCGATCACATTGGAACTGTACATAACACATTTGAAGTAAAGTCAGATCGATTAATTTCTCAGTTTATTGTGTCAATTACTGAGATTTATGAAGGATTCTGCCCCATAAAATTTAGGTAGAATACAAATAGATATTAAATTGGATGTGCAGATATTAATAATGTTAATAATTACGGGACATGATTATTAGAGGTCCCATTCAAACTTAATAAGGTAAATATTTCTCAGGTGAAGATTATGCGAGGTTTACTTGTTGGAAGGATGCAACCAGTTCACGATGGACATCTTGAAGTTATTAAAAGAATTCTTGATGAAGTTGACGAATTGATCATTGGAATTGGAAGTGCCCAGTTAAGCCACACAGTTAAAGATCCATTTACAGCGGGAGAACGTGTGATGATGCTTACAAAGGCCCTAACAGAAAACAATATCCCTGCTTCCAAATATTATATCATACCAATTCAGGATGTTGCATGTAACTCAATATGGGTTGCACATGTTAAGATGCTTACACCTCCTTTTCAGCACATTTACTCAGGAAACTTTCTTGTGCAGCGATTATTTAGAGAGGGAGGCTTCGAAGTGACTGTCCCTCCACTTTACAATCGTAAAACCTATTCAGGGACAGAAGTGAGGAAAAGGATGTTGAATGATGAAGACTGGGAATCTCTGATTCCAACATCTGTGACAGATGTAATATACGAAATTGATGGCGTTAATAGATTGAAACAACTTTCAAAAAAGGAATTGAACGAAATTTAACAGCAAACTTCGAATTATACATATAAACAGTGTTATTATAAAAAAAATCTGTGGTGTTAAAAATGACCGTTAGAATTATTGAGAAGGGTGTTGAAGAAATATCCATCTGTAATTTATTAGATGAACTCAAAAAAAACCCTGAAATAAATAAATGCGGAGCTATATTTTCATTTGAAGGCATAGTTAGAGGAGAAGAAACAGGGAAAACAACGGTAAAAATGGATCTAAACACTCCAAACAGGATTGAAACAGAAAATGAATTGAAGGAAATAGTTTCAGATGTTAAACAGAAATATGGAGTGTTGGAAATAGCGGTTGTTCATTACATTGGAAATTTCCTACCAGGAGATCCCTTATTTCTAACAGCTGTTTCAGGATCACATCGAGATGAAACAAGGAAAGCCCTGAATGAAATTATTGAAAGGGTAAAATACGAACTTGACTTTAAAAAGGAAGAACATACACGGGACGGTACAAATATCATAATGTCGGGTGGTTAGGTGAAATTCATAAGGGACAGTCTGCACGGAAACCTTCAGTTGAATGAATTTGAGGTAAAGTTAATAGACACTCCCCAGATTCAAAGGTTAAGACGCATTAAACAGTTGGGATTCACGTACTTAGTATACCCTGGAGCAAACCATACCAGATTTGAACACTCCATTGGAACCATGTATTTAGCTTCCAGACTGTCTTATGGATTAAAACTTCCAGACGAACAACGCCAAATCCTTCGTGTTTGCGCCCTTCTTCACGATGCAGGACATGGTCCATTTTCCCACGTGTCAGAAGCTGTTCTTAATGAATCACACGAACAATTAACTTCCAAATTAATACTTGAATCTGAAATATCAACTATATTATCTGAAAAATACGATCCAGAAGAGATAATAAGTTTGATAGGTGGGGAAGGATCCCTTGGACAGATCATATCTGGAGATCTAGATGTGGACAGAATGGACTATTTATTGAGGGACTCATACTACACAGGTGTTGCCTACGGTGTGATAGATGTGGAAAGATTAATCCATAATATGAAACTCGAAGACAACCTTATTTTAAAGTCCAAAGGAGTTCAAGCAGCAGAGAGTATGTTGCTTGCACGGTACTTCATGTATCCCAGTGTGTATCAACACCACACTACAAGGATTATAAATTCCATGTTTAGAAGATGTTTGAAACAACTCTTTAAAGAGGGATTAATTAATCAAAAAAAGATCTACAAGTACGATGATGCTGACATAATAAGCACTGCAAGGAATCAAGATGGATTAATAGGTGATATTATCCATAGATTAGACAACAGAAAACTTTTCAAAACAGTTTATTCACTTAAACTTGATGAACTATCAAATCCCGGTGCTATTTTCAAGATGGAACCTGAAAAAATTCAACAATACGAAAGTCAAATAGCCGAAGAAATAGGGGTACTTGAAGATTATGTTATTGTAGATGTGCCAGATTATCCCTCATTTGATGAGATGAAAACCCTTGTTTCCTCTAACGGAGATCTTGTCAACCTTTCAAAGATTTCAACAATAGTAAGCACACTAAGAGATGCCAGATTCAATCATGCAGATCTATGTGTTTACCTTCCAGAGGAGTATTCAAATCTTGCACATGGATTTGAATTTAACAAATTAATGAATGATAATGAATAAGGAATCTATTCTATAAATTTTCAATAAAATAATATCCAGAGTGGAAAAAATGATAGTAGTAGCAATTACTGGTGCAAGTGGAGTTATATATGGAAAAAGGCTTTTAGAAGTTCTTAACGGGAAAAATATTGATACAGCAGTGGTTTTAACAGACCCTGCCAAGATCATACTTGAATATGAACTGAATTCTACAGAAGAAGATATAAAGGATCTTGCAACCGAGTACTATCCTTCTAAGGATCTTACAACAGCAATAAACAGTGGATCATTCAAATTCGAATCAATGGTAATAGTCCCATGCACCATGAAAACCCTCTCTGCAATTGCCAATGGATATGCAAACAATGCAGTGACACGTGCTGCTGATGTTGCACTCAAAGAACGGAGAAAACTTGTTGTTGTCCCAAGGGAAACACCACTTAGAACCGTGCATCTAGAAAATATGGTAGAAATAAGTAGAGAAGGAGGCATTATTCTACCTGCAATGCCCGGATTTTATCATTTACCAAAAAAACCTGAAGACCTCATAGATTTTGTAGTTGGTAAAATTTTGGATGTGCTGGGAATAGACAACCATCTATTCAGAAGATGGACCGGTGAAATGCAATGATCAAAGACTCTGAGTTTATAAAAAATCCAGATGTTCCAGGACCAACCAAAGAAGAGATCCGATGCATTTTACTTTGCAAATCCAATGTTTCAAAAGAAGATATTGTGGTTGATATCGGGTGTGGAACAGGTGGTCTCACAGTTGAATTTGCAAAAAAAGCTAAAAATGTTTATGCTATAGATTTAAATCCATTAGCAATCCAGACAACCCAAAAAAACTCTTTGAAGCATGGAGTTGAAAAAAAAGTCAAAGTTATCAAGGGGGATGGACTAGATGTGCTTGATGATCTTGAAGATTTTGATGTGCTTATAATTGGTGGCAGCAGTGGAAAACTGCCAGAACTAATAAAGAAAGGTTTTAAAAAACTTAAGAAAAACGGGACAATTTTGGTAACATCCATTCTGCTTGAAACAGCAACGGAAGCTATTTCAACATTCAAGGAGCTTTCTATTAAACCTGAAGTAGTTAATATTATGATTACAAGGGGAAACTCTGGCGATAGAGGAACAATGATGCTTTCAAACAATCCCATAACTGTAATAAGTACCAAAAAATTATAAAATGAGTTAATATTAAATTTTAGGTTTATGAATCTGTAAGAAGTGATCTTTACCATGAAAATTCTGGAGAGATTCAGCTGGAACATTAAAATAGCTGGTTTACTCATCTTTGCCTCTTTGATCCTGTACATCACCCAGACAATGATCTTTAAAGAGCCTAAAACTGAACTTTTTTATTTGGGTTTAAATCTTGTGTTCCTTCCTATAGAGGCTCTTATTGTTGTAATAATCATACAAACAGGCATAAATGAACGTGAAAAAAAGGTTATGCTTGAAAAACTCAACATGGTTATAGGAGCCTTTTTCAGCGAAGTTGGAACAGAACTTCTGACTGAAATTTCTAAATTCGATTCAAAATCTACTAAAACCAGTAAAATTCTGATAATAAATTCCCGATGGGAAAATGAAGATTTTGAATACGCCAAAAAAAACATCAATGGACTGATGCACAATCTCATGATCACTCCAGACAATATAGATGCAGCAGATTTCCTATACCGAAGCAAACTATTTCTTCAAGAAAAAAGAATGTTTATGCTTGCACTTCTAGAAAATCCAAACCTTCTGGAACATGAAACATTCACAGATCTGTTAAGAGCCGTTTTTCATCTGACAGAGGAACTTGATAAACGTGAAACAACCTATGATTTGCCTTTATCCGATTATAAACACCTTAAATATGATGTTCAACGTGTTTATGACCTTCTGATATATGAATGGTTAAATTATATGGAATACTTAAAAAATAGTTATCCATATCTGTTTTCCCTTGCAATGAGAACCAATCCATTCGATCCAAATAAAAATGTTGTGATACATAAAGGAGATAAGATTCACAACTCAACATGAAACATTGTGTATAAAATAACTTGATTTTAGCAGGTTCAAAACTAAAAAATGATGCAAAAAGTGAATTTTAATTCGCAAAATATTTAAGTAGTTATTACCAAAGCTATCTTCATTAAATTATTGACTTAAAAAAACTAGATGTGGTTGATTTCATGGAGAGGTTAACTCTCAAACAGTACCGACAAATGGTTGAAAAAGTAATTGAGTTTAAGAAACTGAATGGAGAAATGCCGGCATATACAGTTGTTAACGGATGCAAAATCAATAAAAGCGTTTATGTTAACATGATAGAAACTGCCAACAAATTTATTCTGGAAATGGGCCGTAACCCGGAAATTGTAGAAATAAGTGATTCATCTGAAATTAACTTTAAGTGTTAAAACGATGAAGTAACTGTAATACTGCCTAAATCTTTCGGAAAATTCTCCAAACCTATTTTAATTGTATTAAATATTTTGCTCTAAATTTTTTATTGATTCTAATTTCGTTAAATTCTAGTTTTTAGTAATGAAAAGATAGGATAGTATCAATTTTTCATGTTTGAAACATCCTTGTAGTTTCTTTTGTAGATATGGGCACTCACTGAATGCACTGTTATGGGACCCATCTTAATTTTAAGATGGTTTGAAAGATATCTTGAAAGCCCTTTAAGTGCGAAGAAATTTTTTATCCATGAACCATAATAATCGTTACTTCTCCAGACTGCCGTCATATAAAGTCGATTTTTACGGATTTTAACATCTATCATGACCATGCTTGGAACTTTATCTTTGTAGTGATCAATTGATGGATCAAATACAGTTATTATCGCTCTTCTAGTGGTATTATTTCGTTTGAGACGAACCAGTACAGATTCTATTTGATCTGTTCTGATACTGTACACATCCCTTCCAATTTTAAATCCAAAATGACTTCTTATCCTGTTACCATAATCAGTCCCATTCAATCTACTATCAGGGTCTAAAAAGTGGTTTTCGCACCTTTTAAGTTTGTGAGTGGTAAAGTAACCTTCAGGAGGTTGGGAATTTAGTGGATCGTTCACTGTTACTACTACGTTTAGTAATTCTTTGGTAAATTCTTCATCTTCATCCTCAATTTCGTCTCCAAATTCCATGATCTGGTTTAATACAGTTTTCCATGCATCGGTAGCCAATTGAGTTTCGATTGTAAACAAGGTTAAACCCCCATAATTTAAAGATAACCCATTCCCAAAAAAATGCTAGTCTGAATTTATCCATTTCTTTCAATATATGATAACCAACTAGAAAGGATAATTGAGTTATTATCTAAAATTAGTTTTTACTCTAGTAATTAAAATTGTTTTCATAAATTAGTTAATGGAATCAAATTTGTTACAACAAAGAGACTTAAATTTTATAGTCTATTAATCCTTCTTCAACTTTGAGATATCATTTGGACTGTTGAGATTGAGAAAACTTATTTTAGGAAGATGAAATCCTTCAATTTCAACATATTTAACATTTAATCTATTTATTAGGGCCTTAATACTTTTTTGATCCTTTCTCAATAGATTTTCTATTATCTCATGGGAGTAAGCAGGATAAATGGAGTGTAGTGGTTCCATATTTCCATCGGACCAGATAGGTACGAAGGAATCAAATTCAGGGTATTTTTCAGAGATTTCAAAAAGTTTAGAAACCAATTCTTTGGAGATAAATGGAGAATCACAAGGAACAACCATGGCCTTCTCAGAATTTATAGCTTTAATGCCAGTATAAATTCCACCAAGAGGTCCTTTATCCATTATTATGTCAACCAACAACTTTAAATCGACGTTTTCCAAAATATCATAATTTGACAGCAAATCTTTGTAGATATGATACTGTGTATCATTCCGTAAAACTAGGAATATTTCATCTGCTACTTTTTTTAGAGATTCTAAAACATGCACAATCATTGGTTTACCATCATAGATCATGGATCCCTTATCTTTACCCATTCTGGTACTTAACCCTCCGCACAACACTATTACAGATTTCATAATGTATTTACCATTTTACCTTTAAAAAAATATAATACAATTATTTATTCCTTATTAAGATATTTATCCTTAATAAGACCTTTATAAAGCATCATATTATCATAAAATATTTCTATCTGCAATTCAAAAGTTTCTATGCGTTTATAAAAGAAAAAAAGTGTCTGATGATTTACATCAGTCTTGTTGTTGGGTAGTTTGGACTCTCGTTGGTTATGGTGAGATCATGTGGATGGCTTTCAGTCATTCCACTTGGAGAAATTCTGACAAATTTAGCCTTTTTCTGCATATCTTTAATGTTATTTGCACCACAGTATCCAAATGATGCCTTTATCCCGCCTATGAGTTGGAATAAAATTTCATTGGCTGGTCCTTTGTAGGGTACCACTCCTTCAACCCCTTCAGGTACTAGTTTTGCATGTTTCATTGGTCCCTTAACTTCCTGGAAGTAACGGTCTGTTCCAGCTCCTACTCCACCGGTCATAGCTCCCAATGAACCCATACCACGGTACTGTTTGAACTTTCTTCCGTTCATTATAACTACATCTCCAGGTGCTTCGCGTGTACCTGCCAACAGACTTCCAAGCATAACAGCGTCAGCTCCAGCCCCAATGGCCTTTGCAATATCTCCAGAATATCTTAAACCACCGTCACCTATTACTGGAACACCGTAATCCTTGGCTATATCTGCCACACTGGATATTGCTGTTAACTGGGGAACTCCAACACCAGATATGATCCTTGTTGTGCATATTGATCCTGGACCAATACCTACTTTGAATCCGTCAACCTCTGCTTTCATCAGATCTTCAGCAGCTTCTCCTGTGGCTATGTTACCCACCAAAAGATCTGCTTTTATACTTTCATTCATGTTTTTAACAGATTTTACAATGCTAGGTTTATGTGCATGAGCACAGTCCACCGCTATAATATCTGCACCTGCTTCATCAAGAGCAATAGCCCTTTCAAGATCGAATGGTCCTGTTGCTGCTGCAACCAAAAATCTGCCCTTTTTATCACGGGAAGCATTTGGGAAATTTTTTCTCTCCAGTATATCCCTCATTGTGAGTATACCCACTATGGAACCATCCTCAACTACAGGTAGTCTTTCAACTTTGTTTTCATATGCAATGTCAAGGGCCTCTTCAGGTGTGGTGGATTCAGATACTGTTACCACTTCTTCAGTCATTATGTCCTTAACCTTTCTCTGAGGATCAGAATTTAAAATAGGTTTTACATCTCTCCGACTTATAATACCCACTACAGTTCCATCCCTAACAACAGGGAGACCGCTGATCTCTTCATCATCCATAATTTCCTGTGCTTCTACGATTGAAGCATTGGGACTTATGGTAATGACATCCCTTATTGTAAGGTCACCTGACCTTTTAACCTTTTTAATCTCATTAATCTGCTCATTAATGGTCATGTTACGGTGTATAACACCTAAACCACCTTCTTGAGCCAATGCTATGGCCATTTCACCCTCTGTTACTGTATCCATGGCAGAACTGACTATTGGGATGTTAATCCTGTAATTTCTTGAAATTTGGGTCGTAGTTTCAACGTCCTTAGGTTCAACAGAAGATACTGATGGTACCATCAAAAAATCGTCAAAAGTGAACCCTTCTGGTGCTTTAATTAATTTTTCCGAGAACATATAAATACCTCCAACCCTCTAAAGGTTGTTCAAATAATAAATTGGATTTAAATCTCTTTAAATCCCTACCTTCAGTTTCCATGGATTCATGATACCCATAAAAAACTGTATTAAATTTCTTTAATATTAGATTTTAAAACTTTAAAACTTTTCTATCAATTCCTTCAATTCCTTCACAGCACTTCTGTGTATACTTCCATTATTTCTGTCTCCACCTGTGCAGGCGGCTCCTCTTATCCCCACAACATCACATCCTATATCATGAAGCAATTTGAGCTGATCCTTTTTAACTGAACCTGCAAGGGCAGATTTTAACCCGAAATCATGTATTGTATCATTGAAGTTTTGAAGTTTTTCAACATCCATAAAATCAAAGAGAGTTTTACCATCCTTCACTGCTGTATCAACCATTGCAAGATCTGCACCTGCATCTGCAGCTACACGTGGAATTTCCATAGGATCCACTGCTCCTACTCTGTGTGCATCAGCGTATCCAGATGCTACAACCAAAGCATCTTCATTAAATTCCCTAACAGATTTAACTACATTTTCCATGACTTCTAAAGCTTCATCGTAGTTTTTAGTTCCGTAAAGACCTACTTTGATATAATTTGCACCAGAAACAACTGCACCTGCTGCTGCAAGTGATACTGTGCCTGGTTTGTAAGGAACATCACCTAAAGTAGCACTCACATGCATACCTGCTGGAGTTATCTCCCGAATATTCTTGATAACCCAAGGAAAATTAGCTCCAAGAGATCCTTCCTTAGGATTTTTAACATCTACTATATCGGCACCACCTTCAATAGATTCTAGTGCCTCTTCTGCATTTATTGGACTTATTAAGAGAAGCAAATTTTTAACCTCCTACTTTTCATCAAAAAAAACCCATTAGTTAACTTAAATCTTATGAGTCCATTGAAATATTATGATTATTAAGGTTGGCAATACGAACATATAAAGATGTCCCATAGACTCAAGTTTGAACTAGTTAAGTACGGCATTCAAACAAAAATTATTAAAAATATGAATGGGTAATTGATTGTTCTTGATTTAAATATCTAAAATTCAATTAAAGCACATTTATTCTCTGACTATTTCTAAAATTACTTAATCAATTAAAGTCATAGAATAATTGATAATATTTTTTATAGCTGGTGAAAATGACAAGAACCTATAATTTTGCCGTAGATACTGCCGTTGCTCCGGCACATATGAAAGAGATACTTGAATTTATTTATAAATATTATTTATTATCTAAACCCAAAGATTTTAGCATTATAAACAAGATAAATGGATCAAACAGTTCAAAACTAAGTTTTTATGCATTAAATCAAGAACATGGTTGGAAACTTTTTGTGGAAATAACTTCAGGATCACCATTAGATGTTAAAATCAAATCCTACAATGGCACCCCCGAAAAATTTGTTTCCAATATCAAGGAGGATCTTATTTTAGCTGTGCAATTTTTCCATGAGTCCATACGTCAATCCACACTTTACTTTGCATGGGTTGAAGGTGAAGAGATCATACCTGAAGAGCCTCCGAATGCTGGGAAAAAAATTTCTGACAGATTGTTTGGAAGTAATCTACTGTTCCTCTATGTACTATTTTTCGGGATAAACATCATTTTCTTCGTATTGCTTGGGCTTGTTTTTGCTGTCATTGCAATACTCGGGCTTCAGCTGGTTATTGTGTTACTTTCAGACAGGATTTACATGGCGAAAAACAATTGGAGAATAACGCCCTCAAATCCATATGTCCATATATTAGAGTATCAACTTCCTGTAGAGGAATTTAGAGAATTTAAAGAAAAATTTGGTAACGAAGTAGTTTTGCAGATGAAAAATGAGATATATGAAAGATCTTTGGCAGTTGGGAAGGAACCTACATGTGAGATTGGAGAGGAAATTTTTGAAAACTATGGATTTACATGTAATTCAAACAGCAAGCTTGTGAAGATCGTGGATGTTTACAGCATCGTGAAGACTGCAGCATCAAAATTTAACATACCAGTACCCAATATCGTGATTTCCAACACCATGATACCAAATGCTGCTGCAACAGGCCCCATACCAAGTCGTGGGCTGGTTCTTATAACTACTGGTCTGCTGGTTGAACTGGAGGAGGATGAAATATTAAGTGTTTTAGGTCATGAAATGGGACATCTAAAGGGCAGAGACCCCATTGTGTTATTTTCCATCATTTCCATAGAATTTATTCTCAGATTCACCCTATTCTTCCCATTGGTTATTTTGAATCCGATTATTTACATAATAGTAGTTATGGCACTCATATTCTTTGTGGCCAAGTTCTTTGAAACACGTGCAGATCTAGTTTCAGCCATTAAAATTGGTCAACCTGAAGTACTTGCAGAATCTCTGAGAAAAATAGGATTTAACAGGCTTCAAATGGAGAGATCATCATCTAATATTCTCAGGTGGCTTGCCTGGGATCCACATCCACCACTTTACTTCAGAATTGAAAGGCTGGACAAAATGAAAACACCTGTTGAAGTAAAACATCCACTCATACAATCTGCAAAGGATGTTATAAATGGATTTAAACGCTCATTTAGAGGATGAAAAAAAATGGTATTAAAATACAATTATTTTAAAGAATTAAATACAAAATAAATGCCAGAAGTAGAATTAATACTACAATAAACGGCAATAATTTCTTATTATTTGAAGTTTCCCTTTTTTTACGGGCGTAATGCTGAATAGTATCATCCACATTATCATCATCAAGATCAAATTCTGTCATTGATCCCATCCTCCATTTGTTACTTCCCATTGTTTAGGATTATGTACTTTGAAATTAATATTTTTTGTGATAAATAGCACAAATTGGGGGGGTTAACAACCTTTGATTTTATATAAAAAAAGTAAAAATAGAAAGAATTATAACGTGTGATTTTCTAAATCTTCTTTTTCAGCCTGATAAACAATTTTATAACCAGTTGAAATTGATTCAATCACTGCTCCAGTCACATATATTGAAAAAGATATTAAAACCACTGCAATGGCAATTGTGTAACAAGTTATAGCGGCTGCCTTAGTTATTAACGGTTCTGGAGCAAGCATCAGGATTGATGCTATGATGGTGAATAGCATTACCAATATTGAAATTGCAATTCCACTACACTTAAGGGCATTTGCTGCAAGTAACAGATTGTTATGTTTATCAATTTTAGAGATCAAATAGGAGAGTTTGTTATCATAAATTTTTTGAGCCACATCACATTCAGTCTCAATTTCTTCGTTGTTTGAACTGACAAATTCAAGTACTACTCCAGTGTAATCCTTCTTAAATTTGTTGAATGATACTGAAACAATATCTTGACCATTGAATAGCTTTATGAAATGTTCTCCCTCATTAATAACTTCTCCACAGTACACTCCATATTTAATGTACCCATTTCCATTTAACAATTGTACAATTGATTTATTTTGAATATCTGAAAATTTAACATGTTTAACATTAACAGTTACTCCATGTTCTTTGAGATCATCCTTCACATCGTTAGCATCGTTGTTAAGTTTTTTCTCTGCTTCTGTTTTACAATCAAAATCATTATTATGCGTGGTAAGATTATTATTTAATTTTTTATCATCAGTGATGTTTGTAAACCCAACTGTATCATTACAACTTTTAGTAGTGTTATATGTTTCTTTACAGGTATTGTTAGTTTTATTTGTCTTTGAAGTCTTGTTCCTATCTGATTTTATGGTTTGATCTGATTTTTCATCATGGTACTTTGAGAGGATGTTTAAATTTTCTATGTTATTTTTTAATTTATCCCCCTTTTCCATTTCTAATCTTTGTTCATCTGCTTTTTTGGAAGAATCTTCCATTTCTGATTTTGCCAACGCCATCAACGAAACAATGTGGAAAATTGTTTTGTAGAACTCAAAAAGATTGCAAAATTTATACCATCCACTTTCGTGTGTGTACTTATCTACATAGTCTCCATCCTTCTGAATTTCGCTCAATGCTGATGCTGATGCCGGTGTAATATTCAAAATTAATAATATTAACATGACCACCATCAGCTTTCTATTTATGTTCATATTAAAACCTCCAAATATCACCAAATAGTATTACATGGAAAATTTAAAAGTTTTAATATTTATATTTAATCATTACAAATTCGAGAAAATATTGAAACTTAGATTTTGAATTATCATTTAGGTTTCAAATAGAACTTATCAGGAACATAACCACTGATTAAATAAAAGGGTTAAATTAACCGAAAACAATAAAATCGGATATTATTATCATAAATCAATTGATTTTAATATTCAAAGATTTTTTTCAGTCACCAAAATAGGGGAGCATATTATATTATTATTTTTGTTTACGCATACTCCCAGGTTAATTTTATAAATAGAGTGTGATTAATATGAAAAAATTTCAGTACACGAGAGTATTTAACCCTAAAAAGTTTGTTTGAAGTTGTTGATTAAAATGGAGAACCCTTCTTCTTAATGTTATCCTTAATAATTTTATGCTCATCACATGCAAGACCCATAATTACAGCATCATTTCTTAATTTTCTTATGAGCTCACTTGTTTTGACTCCCACAGGACATTCATATGTACACTGACCACACATAGTACATAGGTAAAGTCCAGAATCTTTGCAAGTTTTTTCATCATCTATAAAACTGCTTAAAACAACACCCCTACCACCAAGATGTCTCCTGTAACCAAAATCATTGCCAACAACATTGTAAATTGGACATGATACTATGCAACTCCCACATCCTATGCATAAAAGACATTCTCCACCATCTTGAATGGCTTTTCTTCGGCCGTTGTCAAGAAGAACCACTACAACCCTCCTAGCCCCGTACATATTTTTAAGTAGTATCTGCTCTATGTCTGCTGTTTTTGAAGGTGATGAAACGATGTTCATGTATGCTGGAACAGTTTTTCCAGTGGCATAGACTGTTTCAAGTTTCACAACAGATATTGCATCTTCGATTGTCTCCACAAATTTGTCTATACCTACAATAACGATGTGAGTATCTAACATTGAAACCAGACTAATATTTCCTTCATTGTGCACAGTTACAATTGAACCATCCAGAGCTGAAACTGAGTTAGCCCCTGTTATTCCAACACTACATTTAGAAATACTTGAAACAACATCCTCTTTAACTGTATTGAGAATGGTTCTAGGTTCTGGATCAACCTCCACACCATAATATTTGGATATGATACCTGCAATATCATTCATTCTAAGGTGTGATGCAGGCCCAATTGGGTGTGAAGGCCTACTATCTGGATCTAACTGTACAATTCTATCCCCTAAATCTGTTTCAATAACTTCGACTCCCTTGGATTCTAAAAATTCAGTGAGTCCTATTTCACCTGCTGTATTAGATTTGGATTTGGCAACAATAGTTTGATCTTTAACTATGGAATAAACAGCATCAAGGGCATCTTCTGGTTTATCTGCCATTACAACTTCTACACCATTTTCTTCCAGTTTCACAGTACCCTTCTTAACCAGTTCATCAATATTATCGATTGCATATTTCCTTATTTGATTCACACGTTCTTTAAGTTCCTCTGTACGTTTACTGTGAAGTATTTTGGATTTCCTTTCATCAAGTATTCCAAATGATCTGTTCATTGCCCTGATCTCTGATTGTTTCATTGTTCAATCCCCAAGAGTACGAGTTCAGTGATATCCATGACCTTGATATCTGATCCTTTTTTATTCCTGTTTTCACGTGTTTCAACCGCATTTTTAAGGTTCAATATACAGAATGAACAAGTTGTGACAAGAATTTCCGCATTAGTTTCCTCTGCATCCTGAATTCGTTTATCAGCAACATCCAGTGCAAGTTCTGGAAATGCTGATTTAACACCAGATCCTGCACCACAACATCTGGATCTTTCCCTGTTTCGTACCATTTCCACCAGTTCAGTACTGGTTTTTATGATATCCCTAGGCTCTTCGTATATTCCGGAGTGTCTTCCAAGGTGGCATGGATCATGATAGGTTACGGTTTTTTCTATTGGTTTAACCTGAATCCTGTTTCCATCTATGAGATCCTTTATTAACTCAGATGTGTGGATAACATTTAACTCCACATCAAAAAGGGATTTATAATCATTTTTTAAGGTGTTGTAACAACCTGCACAGGATACTAAAACAGTTTTTTCGTCACTTGCCAAAATAGCTTGAAAGTTTTCTTTCATGACTTCTTCTGCATCTTTTTTAAACCCTGTTCTCATTAAAAATGATCCACAACACGATTCATTGTCAAGCAGCGTGTAATCAATACCTGCTAAATTTAATATTTTTTCAGTTGCATGGGAAATACCTGGAAGTTTCTCCCTTACAACACAACCTCTGAAGTACAACATCTTTTTCAATCGTCCACCATTCTTCGTTAATAACAATGTTATTCAACATTATTGGTATGTTTATCGTTCACAAAAAAAAATAGTATATTTTTCAAACCATTTCTTTGATTAAAATTTTAAATCAACGCTTTAAAATGTTCCAAAATACTCCTAAACCATATGAAACATGTTCAACTGGCAGCAAAATAAATACTAATAACGCGTATAATGATTTGGTTCTAATAATAACTTCTAAAAATACAAGAATTGCAAAGAAGATATATAAAAACATGGGAACTATTGATATGAACCCAAATAAGTAGTATAAAGGTGTTATGAGGATTATGTATAATATGAATATGGTTGTTAGTGGTACATTGATTGTTATCATTGATCTGTGCTTTTTCACGGTGTTTGTAATGTTTACACCATATTTAAACATGTTTGAAGCAAATTCCCTTAGTGATCCAGTTTCATGATGCCAAATTTTAGCTTCAGGCACGTTCAAAAACTTATACCCGGACTTACTTAATCTGAAATTTAGTTCATTATCGTCAGACATTATAAGGGAATCATCATACCTGAATTTAGAAATGATGGATTTTTTGTAAATGGCGTTGTAGTTGGCTATACTTTTAATATATTTAATATCCCTACTGTGGAAAGCTGGATTAGCTCCAGAAGCTAAGAAAGAAGTTATTAGTGTGTTGATGATCAACTCTTTCTTGTTATCTGTTTTAGCAACTAATCTGGGACCTCCTGCACCTGCAACATTATCATCTGTTTGTTTTATTGCATTGTATAAAGTCGCTAACCAGTCTCTATCAACCAAACAATCAGCATCTGTAAATGCTATGTACTCTGCATTTTTGGCTGAATTATCAATCACCAAATTTCTTGCAAAACAGTGCCCATAAAAACCAAAATCTTTTTCATTTAAGACTTTATAATTGATATTAGAATTACTCAGAACATTTTCTGCAATTTCCCTTGTATTATCATCCGAATTTCCGTCAATGACCAATACTTCATATTTTGAATAGTCCATGCTCTGATTTAATATTAACTTCAGTGTTTCTGAAATATTTTTTTCTTCATTTCGGGCTATTATTCCTACTGTGATTTTATCATCCATTATACCCATCCTTAAATCACATTTTATTTGTGTATGCTTTCACATAATAGATTAATTCATGGAATATTATTTTAATCTAATTTTATATTTAATACTAAATATTTCATAGCCGATAAATAAAAAAACCAAAGATTAGATTTAATTAAACTAACAATGAAATATGATTAATTGAAAAATGATTTCCAATATTTAAATAACAAATTTTTATTTGATCTTAATTGGTTAAAATTAATTACTTCGTTAATATTTGTTTATTGATACAATGTACATCATTGTGTTCTAAATATTTATTAAAGCTTAAAATTATATAAAACGGTCGTAATATGAGTTCAGAACGTACTTTAGCAAAAAATACAACTGTTCTATTAATTGCAAATGTACTCAGTTATCTTCTAGGATTTTTCACCACACTTTACACAGCCCGTTATTTGGGTGTGGAAGGGTTCGGAATTCTCTCACTCGCTCTTTCTATTACTGGAATATTTGGAGTTTTAACTGATTTTGGACTTACAACTCTAACAATTAGGGAAGTATCAAGGGATAAATCGCTTGCCAATAAATATATTGGAAACACAGCAGTTATGAAGTTTTTTTTATCGTTACTGACCTTCGGAGTAGTTGCATTGTTTGTTTATATAATAGGATATCCTCAAACAGTGGCTAATGTCATATATATTATTACTTTATCTGTTATTATGGCAGCCTTTAGTGGAATTTTCAATTCAATATTTCAGGCCTATGAAAAAATGGAATACCTATCATTAACAATTGTTTTGAATGCTTCTATTATGATTTTGGGTGTTTTATTGGTTATTTTCTATGGTTTAGACATTGTTATATTATCATCTGTGTACTTCTTCTCAAGTCTTTTAGTTTTAATTATTACATTCATAATATTCTCAAAAAGGTTTTTCATGCCAAATATGAGTTTAGACCTGAGCTTTTGGAAATTAACATTTCAAGAGTCATTTTATTTTGGAGTTTCTAGTATTTTAGTTGTTATATATTTTTATATCGATTCCTGGATGCTCTCAATCATGGTTAATTATTCTGCAGTTGGAATTTATAATGCTGCCTATAAACTCATATTTGTTTTGATGTTTTTACCCTCTGTTTTCATAACATCGATATTTCCATTAATGTCAAAACATTATGAATCTAACAGAGAACTTTTGAAGGTTGAGTATGAGAAATCTGTGAAGTATTTATTTGCAATTGCAATGTTTTTCTTCGTTTTTGTCTTGTTATTTGCAGATAAAATAATATTCATAATTTATGGATCAGGTTATGACGCGTCAATAGCGGCTTTACAGACCCTAATATTTGTTGTGCCTGTGATATTCATAACATACCTATTTGGAAATATTTTAGGTGCAATTAACAAGCAAAGAATTCTTCTGATTGTAACGGGTATAAATGCTATTATAAATGTTGTATTAAACTTGATCCTGATCCCACATTTCAGTTATATTGGTGCTTCTGTAGCAACCATAATAACAGAAGTAGTAGGGTTCAGCCTTATGATACTCTACATTTCCAAATATTTCTCGAAGATTTCATGGACTCAAAACTTTATAAAAACATTGATTGTGAGTGGAATTGTTTTGGTAGCTACGTATTTCCTTAGACTCCATATTAATTGGGTAATTGCATTAATCATAGGCATATTCTTGTTTGTGGTTTTAATAGTATTAACCAAAATTATTTCTAGAGAAGATCTTGAAATTTTTAATAGAATTCTTAATTAGGATGAATAATGGTTAATTTGTTCTGAAAAAATAGTAATTTTATTTATATTGTTATTTGACCTTAAATTGTTTTTTTAAAGAAATTTTCCATTCTTTTTGCATAGGCCTTCCATGAGTATTCCTCTTTAATTAATTTAGAAGATTTTTCTGTCCAGTTTTTATAGTACTCCATGTTCTTATAAACATCTAATATCTTATTTGAGATTTCTACAATATTACCAGTTTCAACAACCATTTTATCATCAGGAAAGACTTCTTTAACACCACATTCATCTGATATTATAGTTGGTACTCCTCCTAAAATAGTTTCTAATGGAAATATTCCCCATGGTTCTGATTCCGGTACAAATACAGATATATCTGCAATATCATAAAGTTGGTACAGTTCTTCATCTGAAACTGAATCATAAAATTTGATATCAACATTGTACTGATTAGCCGTTTGGATCATGTCCCGTTTGTATTTTTTCGATAAAATTCCAACTTCCCCACCAACGAAGTGTAGTTTGGAATTGGGAATACTATCTTTAATTGCTCCAAATGCTTTTATTATATCGATCTGTCTTTTTTTAGGGTACAGTGGCCCTACAAAAATTGAATCAAAGTAATCATTGTTTTTGTGTTCAATTGTTCGTCCAAGATCAACACCTGATCCTGTTAGTTCTATCTTATTATCGGGATACATTTTTTGTATAATGTCTTTCATCCCTTGATTGAATGCCAATGTAAGTTTCACATTGGAACTTAGCTTCATATCTTTGTCATGGAAATAATTATTCCATTTGTATGCTCCATATTCAATTGGTTCGTTGCACATCCATACAGTTGGTATATCTGTGTAACTTGCTATCCACTGTGAAGGATGATTATGGGCATTTATAACATCATGATCCCCTAATTTGTTTGCTAACTTTTTTATCATCTGTTTCCATCGTACATTGTTGTATCCAAAATAGTAGTTAACTACCCATTTCTTGTTTAAGGATACTATTTCTATATTTTCGAGAAGTGGGTCAAATATGTAATTTTCATTTTTTTCAAATGTGTAAATTGTAACGGTATTTCCCATTTTATTTAGATAGTAACTTAATTTACAAAGCTGTTTTTCAGCGCCTCTTGGATATATCAGCTCGGGATGAACAATTCCAATATCCATGATTACTTACCTCCAGTTGTTACCATTGATCTGTATATTTCCATAGTTTGTTGAGCAGATTTGTTCCAATCAAATAATTTTGCCCGTTCAAGACCCTTTCTTGTCAATTTGTTTACCAATTTTTCATTGGTTAAAATATTGTACATCTCTTCTGCAAGTTTTTCCTCATTATGAGGGTCAATCATTATCCCTGCATCTCCAATCACTTCTGGAAGAGAACTTGTATTTGAGGTGATAACTGGTGTTCCACAGGCCATTGCTTCTAATGGTGGTAGTCCAAAACCAGCATACAAACATGGATAAATCAGCACATCCGCAGCATTGTACCATAATGGTAATTCCTCTTCTGGTACATATCCTACGAAAACCACATTTTCTTTCAGGTTCAATCGATCAATGGTGTTTAAAAGATGTTCCCTTGCACCTAAACTTTGGGGTAATCCTATCTTTAATAATTTGAAGTCTGGGAAAATTTTCTTTAATTTGGCAAGGGATAGCATGAGAACGTCAAGATTCATGCGGGGGGTTTCAGATCCTACATAAAGCAAGATTTTAGTGTTTGGAAGGAATTTAAAACGTTTCAAAATATTTTTATCCTTTAATGGACGGTACTTTTCATGATCTACAGCATCATTTACTATGTGAATATTTTCTTCAGGATAATCTAAATATTTTATAAGCTCGCTTTTTGAAAATTCTGATATTGTAATGATCTTATCTGCCTTTCTGAGCCCATCCATATTATCTTTCCATATTTTTGATCTGTTTTTTTCGTACACCCATGGAATGAGGTCATGGCAAGTGACAATGCTTGGTTCAAGTTTGATGTACTTAAGTAGGTATGCTTGTTCCTGTGTTGTTATATGTTTCACGTTTTCAGGCTTGATATTTTTGTTTACAATTTGTCTGTAACGGTACCTGTCAACAGCCTGTAGAGATTTTCTTCCAAAATCCATTAAATTAGCAGTTATTCTTGATTCTAAACCATCCACCCCTGTGTTTACTTCGGATGGTTTGTATCTTTTTTCAAGATTCCTCATTATGGATTCATATTCAATTACATTCAAAACAACTTCAAGTCTTTTTTGAATTTCCAACTGATATTTGTGCATTCCAAATATCTTATCTGTCTTTGGACCATTTATGTAATCTATTTCCATAATAAAGTTATCTCCAGAATTTTTTTTTATAATTAAATCCATTTATATCTCATTAATTTATTCAAGAAGTTCTCTGTAGAGTTTTTCCGTTTTCGTAGTTACTTCGTCCCATGTATAATTTTTCACTAATTTCAATCCAGTTTTTCCCATTTCAACCCGCAAGTTGTCATTTTCAAGTAGTTTTATCAGATTTTCTGCCAACATTTCAACATCATAAGGTTTTGATAAGAGACCATTCTCTCCATTTTTTACAATGTCTGGTATACCACCAAGATTTGATGAAACTATTGGTATTCCTGCTGCCATTGCCTCTAGGTTAACGATTCCAAATGATTCTGCCAGGGTTGTTGAAGGCAGGCAAAAAACGTCTGCAGCCTTGTAGTAAAGTGGTTTTACATTGTCTTCAACAAATCCTGTGAATATGACATCCTTTGAAATGTTCATCTGTTTTGCAGTTTCTTTAAGTTGGCTGTCCATATGTCCGCGTCCTGCAAATATTAATTTAGCATTAGGAACAACATTTTTAACTTTTTTAAATGCTTTAAGAAGGATGTCAGGCCCTTTGTACTCTACAAGACTACCAAAGAATAGAATAATTTCTGAATTTTGAGGTAGTCCCAAAATTTCCCGTGATTTTTCCCTTGTAAGTGGAGTCGTAACCTCTTTAATATTAATTCCATTGGGAATAACTACAATTTTATCGAGATATCTCCTTAGAAATGGAGATTCTTTTGCGTATGATTTTGTTGTTGCAATTATGGCATCTGCCGATTTAAGAACCTTATGTATAAATAGTTTGTTGTAGAGTGAAACACCTGCATTTCTAGCAAAACTACCTCCAGTTTCTACACCATCAAACTGGTAAGTTAATATAAATGGAAGTTTTTTGCGCTTTGCATAGAGAAGTGCAGGAAGATCAGAATATGGGATTGGGGAGTGTGCATGTACTATGTCCATGTCATACTTCAAAGGATTATATATTAATCTGATGGAAGGATTGGCACTTGCTATCTTCAAACTGGTACCATGACGATGAACCTTCAAGTTTGGATACAGTTCAACACTGCTCTTAGAATCTATGGACGTTGTAAATACATCGACCATGTTACCCCTGTTTGCCATGTTAACAGCAAGATTGTAGGCAGCTATTTCAGTGCCGCCATGCGCATATTTTTTTATATAATCCTTAGTGTTTACCAAGTTTGGGTATGGGAAGTGTCCCACAAAATATCCAATTTTCATTTCTTATCGCATCCATAACCAAGCTCATTTACTTTATCTACAAGATTAATCCGATAAATAGTAAAAAAAATATATGAAAACCATATTAAGACTTCATATCAGTAATAATTTACTTGGATATTTGATCAGAATTGGATTTCCTTTTATCCTCTTTTTCCCTGTCTTCTCCAGTTTTTCTTGCAAGTGCGAGTTCACGTACCAGTTCTGTTAATTCTTCTTCAACTGTCTCTATCTTGTTGTACATCTTGAAGATCAAATAGAAACTAAGCAGTAAGCCTATTATCAGAACAAAATCAAGCCCTCTCCCTATTCCAGTGTAAATTGCAAGGAAGTTAGTCGAGTTAGGATCGATGGCTATGAAAATAACTACCACCCATATGATTATCCATACTGCCATCATTCCCAGAGACATTTTACCATCTCTGAACCGTAATATGCTCAGTATTATAGCTAAAATTCCCAGAATAATTGCTATTAATTGGTATATCATCAACATTTTTATTCCTGTCCCATAAATTTTTTAATGTTATCAGTTCTGTAACTTTACCGATTTAAATTTGGTTTAACTTCTTATTTTTTCTACAGAATATCTAATTATTACTAAAATCAATGATATGATTTTTATTTAAACAGTTTGAAGATTAGTTTTGAAAGTATTTTCAACCCCTCAAAAAGATTGGTACCTTTTTTCATGGTGTAGTCTGTGTAAATAGTTTTCATTGGTACTTCTTTAAGCCTGAGATCATGTCTTTTAATTTCTCCTATGATCTCCGAGGAAACTCCGTAATCCCTTGCATTTATCACTATTTCATTTGCAGCTTTCCTGTTAAATGCCCTTAAACCAGACTGTGAATCACCCACGCGAATACCGTAAAATATGAGTGTGATAAGATTCATAACTGAATTTCCATATTTTTTACTACGGGGCATGTCATTGAAATCCCTTGTTCCAATTGCAACATCTGCCTCATGATTGATAATTGGATTAATAACAGAGTATATATCGTTTGGATCGTGCTGTCCATCAGCATCAAAGGTTACTATGACATCTGCATTCTCTTCAAGAGCTGCTTCAATACCCGTTTTTATTGCAGCACCCAATCCCCTATTTAGAAGGTGTCTACATATATATCCATGCTTTTTCTCAGCAATCAATTTTTTCACTATGTTGTTGGTCCTATCCACCGAACCATCATCCACTACAACAAATTCAAAACCCATGTTCAAAAGATCGTTCAAAACTTTTTCAATGGTTTTTTCTTCATTGTAAGCCGGCACTATTACAAATGTTCTCATTGAATCCTCTCTAAACTGAAATATAAATGGTTGATCCAAAGGTTTTATTTTAATTTCTGTCCTCTATGTTAATTGATTAAGAAGTTTTTCATTACTTATATTTTTTAGTTGCAATTGTTCAAAATAAATATTTTTGATAAAAAAAGGAGAATAAAGTGATTTTAATTTATTAGTGCTGCAAGTTCAGCCACTCTTTTACCAAGATTTTTGGATGTGGCCATACCAACTTCATCCTGCTCAGTACTACCTTTAGGTCCACCAACACCTGTTCCACCATAATGGGCCATAGGTGCACCATCTCCAACTATTACTGCATCATGTATGAGTAAAAAATCGTGTATCGTGGCTATGGTACTTTCCTGCCCCCCATTTCTTGAAGCTCCGACTGCAAGAGCTCCGCCTATTTTATTTTTAAGTTTGAATGATCCTCTTAATGGTCTTGATCTGTCTATAAACATTTTCAGTTGTGATGTAACACTTCCAAAGTAAACAGGACTTCCAATTATCATTCCATCAGCATCCATTAATTTTTCCATGATTTCTCCCATATCATCATAGATTGCACATTCACCTGTGGCCTTACAAATATCACATGCGATGCATGGTTCTATTGTTGCTGAGCCTAAATTTATAATTTCAGTTTCAGCTCCAGCCTCTTCAGCTGATTTTAATGCAGTTTCAACCAGAAATGCTGTGTTTCCATCTGTTCGGGGACTGCCCACTATTCCAATTATTTTGACCAAATTAATTACCTCCAATTGAATGTTTTTTTTAGAATCTTAAATTTGAATTTGTACTTTCAGCAAGTGAATTTAGAGTTATCCCATTAATATATATAGTATCCTTTTTGTTGTTTTTACATTGATGGTGTCGATTTATTCATTAATTTCAACCAATAATTTAAAGCCATAGATTGAACAATGAATTATCAATGCATAACTTTGAGTTAGGAATTTAATTGTTATACTCAGCAGAATTATCTTATTTTTAGTTCTAATAACAATAGAGACATAAACAGCAGAGTAAGGCTTATTTGAAGTTTGTAAATTAATTATTGTTATGAAATTGGGAATTTAAATGAAAACTAATGAAAAATACGAACCTAAAAAAATTCAATCCAATATTCTTCAAATTGTTGAAAACTGTTTTATCAGTGAAAACAATGGAAATTTAAATGCAAGACAACAGGCCATGAATGATCTTGAAGCTCTCCTAGTTGAAACTAATGAGGGATCCTACACAATCAAATGCCAGGATTCTGAAGAAACCATGCACACCTATCATGGTGGTATCAGAGAGTCCCTTGAAAAATATATTAAACCATCCCACCTAGCTGATAGGGACGAAGTAAGTATACTGGATATATGCAGCGGTCTAGGATACACCGCAGCTACATGTATTGAATATTTAAACCATCCTAGAAACAATGGGGATTGGCCCAAATTAAATATTGAAATGGTTGAAATATCTGCCCTGACCCTTGCAACAGGACTAATTTTACCCAGCCCAATTGAATCCCATAAGATCATAAAAAGAGCCATTGAAGACCATCTTTATAATAAGGGATTTTTAACCAACAGACTCGTTGAACAGGATATTCCTGAAAATATCAACATCAACATCAACATAACAGATGCAAGAACTTTGGTAATGGATACTACAGAAAATGAATCATCAGTAAATTTTTTAAGAGCCCATACTGCAAAATTCGATGCAGTTTTCCTCATTGCATTTTCACCTTTTGTATCACCAGAACTTTATTCACTTGAATTTTTATCTGGACTTAAACCTCTTTTAAAATCGGATGGAATTTTCTCAAGCTTCTCAAACGCTCCTATGATGAGGTATTCTCTAATTAAAGCAGGTTTTCATATAGGTGAAGGTCCTGAATTTGGTAGAAGCGGAGGGACTATAGCATCTCCAACACTTGAAATGATTGAAAAACCTTTATCAATGGATGATGAGAGAATTGTTGCTCTCACAGATGCTGGTGTGCCATTAAGGGATTTGACTCTGGATAATTCCAGATCTGAAATTCTAGAGAGGCGCCAATCTGAGCGTGAAAGAGTAAGGGGAACACATAAATTCCCCTCCACTGTAAGATGTCCAGTTTACCTTGGTCGGGATATTGAGGAAAGCCGGATGAAAAGAAGAATAATGAAAGGTCTTAAAACTATGGGTATAACCGAGTTAAGTTCACAAGAATCCATGTACCTAATTTGTCCTCAATATCAAGACTGTGTATGTGGTAATTCATGCAAAAAGATTGATAATTCAAGGGACAGGATCATTGAAATGGAGAAAAGATTAAATGTTCTTGCTGTTAACCATTTACCCTCATAAAAAAATTTGAATTAAAAAAAATATACTATAAAATATATAATTTAACTTGAATCACTTCAGTGGACAAAAATTTTTATACCAATATTAAAAAAATTAATATCCCAAGATTTTTGGAAATTTTTAAAAAAAAGTAGTTAAAGATTAATTTGATAAAAAAAATGCAAAAATTAAGCTTTAAATAAGTAAGGATGGTTCCTTGATTCCAATATATTGGACCAAACTAATCTAAGTTTTTTTCATAATTTCAAATTTGATTCTATGGAAAATTTTTTGATTGAAACTAATAAAATAACTGTTTATAAAAAAAAGGAATTTCTATTACAATTATCGATAATAAAAGGTGAGGGTATTTTGAACTTTGAAATAAAAAATAAAGATGTTATGGGAAGAACTGGAATTATTAAAACTCCCCATGGAATTATTAAAACACCTGCATTGATGCCAGTTATACATCCCGGTAAACAGACACTCGATGTTAAGAAGTTTGGTGCTGAGGTTGTTATAACCAACGCGTACATCATGTACAAAAATGAAGATTTAAGGGTTAAAGTTCTTGAAGAAGGAGTTCATGAACTCATTGATTTTCCAGGACCAATTGTCACGGATTCAGGTTCATTCCAACTGTCAGAATATGGTGATGTTGAAGTTACAAACAAGGAGATCATCGAGTTTCAAGAGTTAATTGGCACAGATATTGGAACCTCACTGGACATACCAACACCCCCATATGTGAAAAGGGAACGAGCAGAAAAGGATCTTGAAATTACCATTGATAGGGCCAAGGAAGCAATAGATGTGAGGGGAGATCTCATGTTAAATTCAGTTGTGCAGGGCTCAACCTTCGCTGATCTGCGTTCAAAATGTGCTGAAACCATAGGAGCCATGGATTTTGAATGTTATCCTATAGGTGCTGTTGTACCACTCATGGAATCATACAAGTATGCTGACTTAGTTGATGTTGTAATGGCATCTGTGAAAAATCTCCCAGATTCAAGACCAAGACACCTTATGGGTGCAGGACATCCCATGGTTTTTGCATTAGCAGTTGCTATGGGTTGTGATCTTTTTGATTCTGCTGCTTACATATTATACGCTCAAGGTGACAGGTTCATGATGCCAACTGGTACTTACAAGCTACAGAATCTAGTTGAAATGCCATGCTCATGCAGGGTATGCACAAGCCACACACCTGATGATCTAAGGTCCATGGATAAGGAAGAAAGGATGTTACTCATTGCAGAACACAACCTAACAGTAAGTTTTGCAGAAATAAGAACTATTAAGCAGGCTATTAATGATGGAAATTTAATGGAACTGGTAGAACTACGCTGCCATGCCCATCCTTACCTTTTAGATGGTCTTAGAAATCTTAAAAATTACACAGCCCAAATGGAAGAGTATGATCCATCCACCAAAAAATCTGCATTTTTCTACTCAGGACCAGAATCCCTTGGAAGACCAGAAATAAAAAGGCATCTCGAAAAGATGAAAAGAATTCCCAAGAAAAAAAATCTTTTAGTACTTCCAAGAGGCAGAAAACCCTACTCCAAACATATCAAAGAGGATCTTGGCAAACTGTATATGAAAAATGTTAATGGAACTCCTCTAATGGAGCCTGAAGATTTAAGGAATGATTGTCAGGTCTGTTTTGCTGATGTTCCATTTGCAGTAATCCCAATGGAAATAGATGAAGTTTACCCCCTTGCACAGAATGAATCTCCTCTAAATATCGATGAGGATGCAAAGGAATTCGTTAGAAATCAACTTGAAATTTACATCAACCAGTTTGACAACGTTGTTATAAGTGCCAAAGTTCTTGATAGGTTTGATATGTACACGATAGACCTTGAACCTCTGCCAGATGGATCCAAGAACTCTGCAAAAATTTATAGTTTGGAAGAGTATGATCATGAGATTGGAAGGATCTTTGTGGATGATAAAACCAAGATCAAATATATCGCAGATTACCAGTTTGGTGAAGGTGCTGGGAATGCTCTCTTTAAAAATGATGTGAAGATCGTTAAAAGCCGGAAGACTGGAAAGATCAGGCACGTATATGAAGGGGACATTTTAATAGCAACTTTAAGGGCTTCAGACAGCGTATTCGTGCTGGATAGGGAAGGTGCTAGGAGACTTCATTCACATGTTAGTTATCCTAAAAATAGGGTTGTTGTGAATTCAGATGCAGAACCATTTGCAAGAGAAGGAAAAAGTATATTTGCTAAATTCGTTATAGATTGTGATATAAATATAAGATCTAATGAAGAAGTATTGATCGTTAATGAAGAGGATGAACTGATTGCCTTTGGCAAGTCAATTTTATGCGGTCACGAAATAATGGATTTCAACACAGGTCAAGCTGTTAAGACAAGAAAAGGAGGAATTTAATGTTACCCGGAGCAGGAATGAACCCAAAACAGTTAAAACAAATGCAAAGAGCTATGAAACAGATGGGAATGGACAACAAAGACATTAAGGGCGTTACAGAGGTTGTCATTAAATTTAAAACAAAAGAGATCGTTATTAGTAATCCAAAGGTAAATTTAATGGATTTTATGGGCCAGCAAACCTACCAAGTATCAGGTAAAATTGTTGAAAACAAAATTGAAGCAGAATTGGTTATCCCCGACGATGATGTAGATCTTGTGAGCACCCAAACTGGGGTGAGTAAAGAAAAGGCTCTTGAAACACTCAAAGAAACCAAGGGGGATCTGGCTGAAGCCATATTGAGGTTAAGTTAATGCCTTTTATTGCACATATATCAGATTTACATGTGGGTTCACTAAATTTTCAGGATAACCTGCTTGTTAAAGCAATAGATGAAATTAATAGTATGGATCCTGATGTAACCATAGTTACAGGAGATATTACTGAAAATGGATACTACTTGGAATATGAGAGGGTTGTCCCATTTTTAGATAGTATTAAATCTCCAATTCTGGTTGTTCCAGGAAATCATGATGCCCGACACGTCGGTGATGAGTGCTTTGAAGAACTCATAAAAAATAGATATGGGACACTTGAAGATAAAAAACATGGTTTAAAGGTTATTGGACTTGATAGTAGTGAGCCTGACCTTGATTATGGTAGGGTAGGAAGATCCCAACAGTCTTGGATGGAAAATGAGATCAAAATTGCTGATGAAGAAAATTTATACAAGATAATTGCACTCCACCATCACATAATACCCGTACCTAAAACTGGACGTGAAAGGAATGTTTTAAGTGATGCTGGTGATATATTACAATCACTCATGAATGGAAGAGCAGACCTTGTTCTCTCAGGACATAAACATATGCCTCATGTTTGGATGATGGAAGATACAACGTTTATAACTGCAGGAACAGTTTCATCTTTGAGATTAAGGGGTAAAGCACTTTCATCATTCAACACCATCGATATTGAAGACGAATTCATCGAGATTATTCTTAACCGCGCAGATGGCACCAAAAAATGTCTAGCCAAATATGAAAACACTTGTTTAGGTGATTAATTGAAAGTTATTATAGATGCATCAAATGTAGCACATTTTGGAAAGGATAAAGAAGGTAGCAAACCTCGTATAGACAACCTTCTGAAATCTGTGGAAGCTCTGGAAAAATTAGGATACGAACCTTTTCCCATAGCAGATGCATCCCTAAGGCACGAAATTGATGACAAAGAAAAGTTTAACGCTCTGCTCGACGAAGGTAAAGTGAAGCAAGTTCCTTCTGGAACAACAGCAGACCACTTCATTCTTAAAATTGCCTATGAGGAAGATTGTAAAATTCTTTCTAACGACAACTTCAGGGAATTCAATGATGAGTTTCATGATATCAACAACAGGAGAATACCCTTCACATTTGTTAATGATGCAATTTCCATTGGAAGTTCCTCTAAACCTAAAAAGGTTAAGAACATACTACAAAAAATAAGCACTCAAATGCTAAATGATTTTGAAAAAAAAGGTCTGGAGTCATATAAACTTAAAAAGAATAAAAAATTAAGTGGAATTGCAGTTGCCAAGGAAGCAATTGATAGAATTACAAAAACCACTGAAAATACCTTTGATTCAAAGATCGAAGATATCTTCATGAAAATTCCACTATTTGATAAAGTCATGGGAATGGTTGAAGATGCTGAAAAAACCAGTGATTTCATAATTTTCGTACTTGTAAGTCCTAAAGATTACAAGGACACAGTTAGAAACGCAGGTAATATTGCGGTCACTGTAGGGGACAGGCTTAAACTTGATCATGCACCTCTGGTTGCCATTCGTAACGATCTGTTTACCAAACCCGGAACTTTTGAATTAAATATCATATATTCTGATGAGATATTAGAAGAATCTCCCTACAATGTGAACATAACCATTAACGACCATGATTACTCCTTTGTAAAGAAAAATTCAAGGAACATAGCAAGCACAGTTGCTGCAAGACTTGGAACATGGAAATTTCCGATTGTTTCAGTTAAACCCAGTATGCTGATGGAAAAACCAGGACACTTTGACATAACATTGGAAAAGGGAGGAGAAAAATAAATGGTTATGGATTACATCTCACGAACCATCTTTGGATTTCTTATTAAACACCGGGTTATAAGCATCGGAACCAAATATTATCCAACCAATGATATGGAACGTGAATATGTTCAGATGGTTAACTACACTAGAACCATGCTTCTAGAAATAGAATCAGCACATATAACCACTGAAAATATCTTTAATAATGTGCTAAACGAAGTTGGTACAGGCAACATTCCTGATAATAGGAAATTCATCGAACTTAAACCTGCTGAAAACGACGTGAATGAGTATGCAATGCTCAGTAACATCATAATGGGTAGTGACAGGTACCTTTACATCGAGATCTTCAAGAGGAACAAGCCACTTATTGAAGAGTTTGTTAGGCACATACAACGTGCAAGGGGAACTATTGTTGAGAGAAGTGCAACTGAGATAGTTTCAAAGATGCTTTCTAAAAACGATGCTATACGTATTGGTATTGAACTCATTGCAAAGGGCATGGACCGGGAGGTTGATGTGAGGGTTGCTGTTGGAATGACTGGAGCAGCGGCTATTGAGAGATCTATCAACTTAAATAAGCAGATTGGTGAAACATCTGGTGTGGGTTTCACAAAACTTGGAGGGGAATTTGCAATTGTATTCTCATCCAAATTTGGAAATCTTGAGGGATCTCCAGCTGTATATGACAATTACGTTTTCATTGATGCCATCGATTCCACCAAGTTCATTGATGAAAATGGAAGGGATAAACTGGTTGAGATCATGAATGAAATATCATCATTCATTGAAAATGAATGTAAGGGTAAGATCGAAGGTTACCGTGTTGGTGGTGACGATCTAATCGCTAATATGCCTACTAAAGACGCAGCATTAAGAGCTGGAATGGATAGTGCATGGCATGCTCTAAATAATGGTGTTAGGCTCAGAGTAGGTATTGGTAAGAGTCGTAGAGAAGCGGGTGAGAGGGCTCAGATGGCTGACAACATAAAAATTTGGAACAATAATCCAGTCATGGTGTTCGATCTTGCTGATGGTATTTATTCTTATTACATTCCATCAGAATTTACAAGAACCGTACTTGACTTCATGCTCAATAAACAGGGAAGAATAGCCATTATATTTATCTTTGTGTTCGTAGCTACACTGGTAGGATGGAACATGGGACAGCCTATTTTTGGTTTAATAGCCATTGTACTGGCATTGGTGTATGCGCTTACAGCATAAATTGATAATTAATACATTTTTTTATGTTTACAAATAATAATTTAAGGTGTTTAAATGAAACAAGAAGCGAAAGGAAAGATATTTGTTGGAATGATCGTTTCAATAGTTGCATTTGGATTTGCAACTGGAACAGGATTTTTAATGGGTGCAAATCCAATTAATACAAATGGAATACTCAACCTTACACAACAAAGTCAGTTTCCAGCTCTTCCAGCTTCCACATCAACTAATCCGTCCGTGAAAACTTCAAATCAAACTACAAATGTCCAGTCTGGCCAGTCTAACCAGCCTACAGTGACACCTACTAATCCTACCAACTCTGGAAACGGTACAAGCAAACCCTCACATAACAATACAGGAAATTCAACTTGAATTTGAATAAAGATGTGAATATATAGGGATTTTGTTATGGGATTAATGAAATGATTTGAATTTACAGATTAATAGGGAGATTAGGATATGAAAATTGTAGATGGAGGAGTATGTGCCGTTGAAGGCGTACTTGCAGCTGGAGCTTGTGATGATGAGTATGGTGTAGCTGTAATTGTCTGTAAAGATAGTGATGCAACTGCAGTATTTACATCTAATAAAATTGTTGCAGCACCTGTAATTTTAACTAAAAATGCCATCCAAAACGGGAGTTTATCTGCAGTGGTTGCAAACAGTGGAAATGCAAATTGTTTCACTGGAGATCAGGGAATAGAAGATGGTAAGGCCATGGCTTCAATTGTTGCAGAAGAACTTGATATGAATAGTGATGATATAGCTGTTGCATCTACAGGAGTTATTGGAAGATTAATGCCAATGAACATCATAGGCAAACTAATCAACAAAGCCATTGAAAGACTTGAAAATTCAAATGAAGCTTCGAAAAATGCAGCTGAAGCCATTATGACTACAGATACCTATTCAAAGGAATTTGCTGTGGAAACTAAATTAAAAAATGGGAAATCCATTAAAATTGGTGGAATAACCAAGGGTTCGGGTATGATTGCTCCAAATATGGGTACCATGTTATGTTTCATAACAACAGATATTAAGGCATCTGCATCTCAACTAAATGATGCTTTAAAAAAGGCGGTGGATGCAAGTTTTAATATGGTGGTTGTTGATGGAGATGAAAGTACCAATGATATCGTGGTTCTGATGGCTAATGGGAAATCTGGAGAATCCATCGATGAAAACTTCGAGGAAGCCCTGGAATATCTTTGCTGTCAGTTGGCTAGAATGATGGCTAAAGATGGTGAAGGTGCAACTAAATTTATGGAAGTGGAAGTAAATGGTGCTGTTAACACCGAAGAAGCTAGATTAGCTGCAAAAGCAGTTGTATCATCATCCCTAGTAAAAACTGCGTTGTTTGGTGCAGATCCAAACTGGGGAAGGATCGTTGCTGCAGTTGGTTACTCAGGATCCAATATAGATCCAAAACTGGTGAGTGTAAGTCTTGAATCAAGTGAAAACATGGTAAAAATTGTTGATCATGGTATAATCAATGCTTTTGAAGGTACTTCCCATCTTGAAGAAGCTGAAAATATTATGGAAGAAAAGAATATTCGAATAGTTATTGATTTAGGGCTTGGAAATGGGAATGCAACTGCTTATGGTTGTGATCTGAGCTACGATTACGTGAGTATAAATGCAGAATACACAACATGAATATATATTATTGATTTAGATTATTGAAGACTTTTTTGGAGATCTTGAAAATGGAAACAGTTAACATTCTTATCGAAGCATTACCCTACATAAAAAAATTTCATCATAAGAAGGTGATGATCAAGTACGGTGGACATGCAATGATAGACTCAAACGCCATGAGTTCAACTGCACGTGACACAGTACTATTGAAGTACGTTGGTATGGAACCAATGGTTGTACATGGAGGAGGGCCTGAAATATCCAGGTCCATGAATAAACTCGGTAAGGAACCAAAATTTATTGGTGGTCTAAGAATTACTGATTCCGAAACAATGGATATTGTTAAAATGGTTTTAGTTGGAAAAATCAACACAGACATAGTTTCAAAGGTATGTTTACATGGTGGAAAGGGTATAGGGATATCTGGAAAAGATAATCAGCTCATTAAAGCCCGGAAAAAAGCACCGCATGTTATGATGGATAATTCAACTGGTGAAGAGATCACAGTTGATCTTGGACTGGTTGGGGAAATCGAATCTGTAAACACCGAAATTATGGAGATGCTCACTGAAAATAATTACATTCCTATCGTTTCTCCAATAGGTGTTGATAAAACAGGTGAAACTTTAAACCTTAACGCAGATACTGTGGCTGGAGATATTGCAGCTAAAATGGAAGCTGAAAAATTAATAATACTCACTGATGTGCCGGGAATATTGGAAGATCCAAATGACCCTGAAACCTTAATTAAACGAGTTAAAGTAGATGAAATTAAGGATTTAATTGATAGTGGCATAGTGAAGGATGGTATGATTCCAAAGGTATTAACCTGTGTCAATGCTGTTGAAAATGGAGTTAAATCAGCCCATATTATTGATGGAAGAATTCAGCACTCGGTACTCCTTGAAATATTTACAACTAAGGGTATAGGAACCATGATCACCAAATGAACGAATCCTCTTTTTTTGGGTTAATTTGAGTAGTTTTCCATTTTAAATTTAATTTATTCTTTATTAAATTATATCAACATATAAAAGCTATGAACTTAATAATAGTTAGTATCCTGTAGAAGAAAGAATTATTAATTTTGTTTTAAGAATTAATTGAAACATTCTTATAAAAAAAATTCTAACGTATCAAAGGCTTGTTCAGGATATTTGAATTACATGCATTAGATACATATAAATTAAATTTAATAGAATAATAATCAGTATATGATTTTTTTAATACCCAAATGATCGTGATCATTAGGGTTTTAAGGTGGAAAAATGAGGAAAATAGTAAAAATCTTGATAGTAATCATATTGATTTTACTGGCTTCAGTTGCAGCCTTTGTGATTTATCAATATGAACAACCTTCATCCACCAATGTGATGAAGGGTGACCATAATATTTTGTTATTGACAGCAGATCCTTCAGAAAAAAGACCCGGAGTTGGTGGGGTGGACATGGCCTTTGTTATACATGTTACTGATGGGGACATTAAAAATTTAACACCAATTTATCCCGGTGGAATGACTCATCCAACTGCACAGGAACCAGCAGCAGCTGATGCCGGTAATGGTAAGTTAAGATTCCATGATGTGCTTTGGGATGCCAACATCCAACAGGATACTGTGCTTGCTCAGCAAATTGTAAAATACAACACCAATATAACAACAGATGCTGTTGTAATTGTGACTCCTGACGCCGTGGATGCAGTTTTAAATTCCATAGGCCCAATAAATATACCGGGTTACAATGGTAATGGAACCAATGCTGCTGTTTCATATATCCGAAACGAAACTGAACAAGCTGGTAGTACGATGAGTAGAGGAAATGCAACAGAAACCTTGATGAAACCAGTTATGGCTGCGGCCAAGGATCCTACCAAGTCAGGGGCACTGTTTAGTACCATAATTAGCCAGTATTCAAAGGGCAATATAATTGTGGTACCAAGCGATCTCATGACCCAATTTGCAATTTCCAAAGGACTTCATTTGTTAGGATAAAAAAATGGTTAACCCATTTTTTATCACTTTTTCTTCTATTTTTTAAACAATGTCATTTCATTAGTTTTTAATATAAAAATAAAAAATTAGAAATAAGCTTGGAATATAAATTATTAGCAAGGACTCATGGTTTAATTTTAAAAGTAGATGGTATTTAGCATTTCTTAATTAATGTGTATTTAATAGAAAGAAATTTAGAAAAAATGGTATGATGCACCGTGATAAAAAATTTTATTGATGAAAACTGTGCATATACCGATTTTTACTAAATTGTACCGCCTCCGTGTCCAAAGATGTCATAAGGAGTTTTTTGGACGATTAATGATCAATGCTACATCCTATATAAATTTTTTGATTTAATTTTCAATAAAACAGCGATTCTAAGCTGTTTTTATCCATTTAAAGACAGTATAATCCGTTTTGTAAAATGGTTCCATGATGGGCTTGGTTTCAATTCAGGATCAAAACAGTTTTAAGAAGCTAATAAACTCATTATAATGAATATTAAAGCTAAAATTGTATTATTAATCAGTTTAACATCGAATTTATCTAGAAACATATTATTGATAGCATAATCAATTAAAAATGATTCAATGCTATGCTACAGATGACTGAATCAAAGATAAGGACGGAATATGTTAAAGCTTTAATTAACCTCAAAAAAGCTTTTTTCAAATTTTTTGATTTAACATGGTAATTTATAACAATTAATTGACATAATAAAGTAGATAATAGTTTAAAAATATGATCCTTATGTGTCTTGATTGATGGACGAAATATGTTAATAGGAAATACCCAATTCGTAAAAAATAACCTATGATATGGGATTTGGCAAATATTAGTTAGGGACTAAAAAAAAAACTATTTTTAAGTAAGGACATAAATTGTAGTATATTTTTTAAATAAGAAATGAAACAAGATGATTATGGTGAGAAAATGATTGAAGTAGGCATAATAGGTGCGAGCGGCTATACAGGTGGAGAACTCATAAAATTTCTCATGAAACATCCCGATGTAGATATAGTAGCTGCAACATCTAGAAAGTTCGATGATGAACCAGTGTACAAGGTTCATCCTAACTTAAGGGATTGCGAATTGAAATTTAAAAATATTGAACCAAGTGAACTAAATGCAGATCTAGTCTTCACTGCAACACCACATGGAGCTTCAATGAAAATAGTTCCTGAATTAATTGATAATGACATGAGAGTTGTGGATTTAAGTGGAGATTATAGATTTGAAAGTACTGAACTATATGAGAAATGGTATGGTTTCAAACATTCTAATCCCCTTAAAGCAGTTTATGGCCTACCTGAGATCAACAGAAATGAAATAAAAAATGCAGATCTAGTTGCAAACCCCGGATGTTATCCTACAGGGGCAATCCTAGCTTGTCTCCCAATAGTTTCTGAAAATCTTGTGGAAAATATTGTTGTAGATTCTAAATCTGGTGTAAGTGGAGCTGGAGTTAATCCTACTGCCACAACACATTACCCCAATTGCAGTGACAGTGTTTCACCATACGCTGTAACAACCCATCGTCATGGCCCTGAAATTCAGGAGAAACTCTCAAAATTTGGAAGTGCCAAAGTATCTTTCACTCCACACCTTGTTCCTGTTATTAGAGGTATCATTTCAACTGTACATGGTTTTTTAACGAGTGATGTTACCCCGGAATACATACATGAAATATACATGGATTTCTATGAAGGAGAACCATTTGTTAGGGTCCTTGAAAAGGGAGAAGTTCCAAGGATGAGTTCTGTGAGGGGATCAAACAACTGTCACATTGGATGTTTCGAAATAGATGAAAACAACAGGCTGGTTGTTGCATCATCAATAGATAATCTTGTTAAAGGTGCATCAGGACAGGCAGTTCATAATATGAACCTGATGTTTGGTTTGAAGGAAACAGAATCAATAGATATTATTGGACTTCACCCATGATCAACTTTATAACAAGAAAAACCCATAACTAACTTGTTTAATTGGAGGTTTTTTTTAATAATTAATTTTTTTTTGATAATAAAAAAAATAAAATTGGATTGAATAACAATAAATTTATTATAACAATTAGATTTAAACAATTAACTTAAGAAAAAAGATATAGAGTTATTCAATCAATTAAAAATTATCTCCATGAGGTGTCAAATGAAAACTGTGATAGTGTTTTACTCCCGTACAAGGAAAACAGCCCATGTTGCAAAGACATTGGCAAAACAAATTAACGCAGATACAATAGAAATTAGTGATCTTAAGGACAGAATGGGAGTTGTAAATTATTTAGGATCTTCTTTAGACGCCTTGAGAGAAAATAAAACCAAAATTAAACCAGAGTCATGCGATCTATCAGATTATGGTTTAATATATATTGGTTCACCCACATGGGCTTCCAAACCAGCACCAGCAATCATAACCATGATTGACAAATGTGATTTTAAAGGAAAAGATGTGATCCTATTTTCAACCATGGGAAACAGTGGCGGTTTGAAAGTTGTAGAAAGAATGAAAGAAAAAATAGAAGCCCGAGGTGGCAGAATGGTAAATTCATTCACAATTAAAACCAGTGGTAAAAAAATCGATGAAATTATCGAAGCAACCGAAAAGGTCCTTGATGAGAAGGATTTAAAGATATATGGAATTTAGGAAAAATTATTTCTTGGTGATTTAATGTCGATGATAGACAAATTATTGGACTCTTACAAACCATTAATAATAATTCCTGTTATCATAACCCTAATTGCTTTAGCAGTCGTGGTTTCAGGCGGTTTACAAGAGGGTATTGATCTAAAGGGCGGATCAATGGCTGTTGTACAACTTGAAAAGCCTGTTTCTAACGATGCGCTAACTGCGTTAGTGGAAAATGCGACAGGAAACCAACAAGTGACAGTAATAACATCAGGTTCCAACACTGCAACCATAGAAATAGCAGGTGGTGCAACAGATGTTATTACACTTACAAATGCACTCAACGGAACAGCGACTTTACAGAGTTTCAGAGCGGTGGGGCCATCGTTAAGTAAACAGTCCCTGACTCAGGTTTACTATGCACTAGCATTTGCATTCCTGTTCATGTCAATAACTGTTTTCATAATATTCAGAAATGTGATTCCATCACTTGCAGTTATATTTGCTGCGTTCAGCGATATCATAATAGCAGTGGGTGGTATGTCATTACTTGGAATACCCCTTTCACTGGCATCTGTAGGTGCACTCTTGATGCTCATTGGTTACAGTGTGGATACAGATATTTTACTCACAACCAGAGTTCTCAAGCGGCGTGAGGGAACAATCAATGAAAGAGCTAAAGATGCTATGAAAACAGGTTTTACCATGGCAGCTGCTGCTATAGGTTCTATGGTGGCGCTTTATTTAGTAGTCAGATTCTTCATGCCATATGCACAGGTTCTTGATCAGATAGCTTCTGTTCTAATTATTGGATTGTGTGCAGACGTTCTTGCAACGTGGCTCTTTAACCTTGGAGTACTCAGATGGTACATGGAGGGTAAAAGATGAACTTCAAAGAATTTCTCAAAGATTACAGGGTAATACTCCTTATTGTCCTGTTGATCGTGAGCATTGGATCGATATCAATCTTCGGAATTCAGCAGGGTCTTGATTTGAAGGGAGGATCCATCATTCAAATCCATCTAGACCAGCCTGTTGACACAGACACCATGAGCAAAGTTACCAATGTACTTGATAAACGATTGAACACCTTCGGTGTGACAGATGTTAAAGTCCGTGCAAGTGGTAATCAGGACGTTGTTGTGGAAATTGCTAATGTTGCCCCTGATCAGGTGGCTAAAGTAGTTGGAACTCCTGGTAAGTTTGAAGCGAAAATAGGTAATCAAACCGTGTTGACAGGTACGGACATAACCACTGTGAAAGCGTACGAAGTGACTGGTAACAACTGGAATGTGCCTTTCACAGTTAGTAGTGAGGGTGCAAGTAGATTTGCCCAGGCAGCAAATGGAAAAGCAGGAACCCCTGTGAATATGTATCTGGATGATCAGTTAGTTTCATCTCCAGAAATTTCCGCTGAACTAGCAAATGGTGTGCCTAGTACAGATGTGCAGGTAAGTGGATCATCTCAAACCAACCAGGCAGCCAAAGACCAGGCAAAGTCTTTACAGGTTGTGCTACAATCAGGTGCACTGCCAGTTAAGGTTTCTATTGTTGGTGTGAGTTCAGTTTCTGCAGAGCTTGGTAGTCAGTTTAAAACTGGAGCCCTCATAGCAGGTGGGCTCGCACTCCTTGTGATTGCATGTATAGTGTTCATAAGATACAGAACTCCTGTACTTGTGATCCCAATAATCTTCACGAGTGTTGCCGAACTCATAATCATTCTGGGAGTTGCATCCATAATTAAATGGAACATTGACCTTGCGGCCATTGCAGGTATACTTGCGGCGATAGGTACTGGTGTTGATGACCAGATAATTATTACGGATGAAGTGCTCAAGAAGGGCGTGGCGACAAAGAGAACAAGAACCGCACTTAAATTTAAGATTAACAACGCTTTCTTCATTATCTTTGCATCAGCAGCTACTTTAATAGCAGCCATGCTTCCTTTGGCTTATGTAGGATTTTCAAGGGGAGCTACAGGAATTGGTCTTCTATCAGGTTTCGCATTCACTACCATTCTTGGTGTGTTAATAGGAATATTCATCACCAGACCAGTGTATGCAAAATTCATAGAACTACTCCTTGGGAAAGACCGGAAAGAAGAAAAGGAAACAAAAACCAAAAGATCTAATCCATCTGAAGTTGGTAAAAAATCTAAAAAGAAAAAGAAGGGAAAAAAAGGTAAAAAATAATTTTTTTAAACCTTTTCCCTTTTTTTCAATTTTTTAATTGTGATCATTTTTTTTTAAAAATTTGGCTTTGTAGAAACCCTTTTTTTAGTTGATTTGTGTTGATCGGTAGATGTTGTATATTGTGTTTTTGAGTTTGGTTTCTTTGTTTGATAGCTGTGTGCTTCTGCTGTGGTTTATACCATTGAATTTT
>Ga0183096_1000074_pt1 | contig 50007 bp, 35 predicted proteins | sample Biomet5_FD_127791 | JGI IMG/M metagenome (GOLD analysis project Ga0183096, IMG submission 127791) | Microbial communities from bioreactor (seeded with sewage sludge) at LBNL, California, USA - Biofuel metagenome 5 (version 2) (version 3) | ecosystem: Engineered > Bioreactor > Anaerobic >... | reverse complement strand
CAAAGGCGAATGCCTTTTCTATCCGTTGTGTGCGTGACGAAGTAAGTGTTTCTGTTCCGTCGGTGAGCGATGTGGAAGTGCCGACCTCGGGAATGACTGCTACCACGGCAGCCGGAACAGCTACTGTAGCTATTTCAGGTGGAGCTGATGTTACGGCGCGAGGTTTATGTTGGAATACTACAGGTACTCCGACTATTTCTGATAATTTAGTGTCTGAAGGTAGCGGAACAGGTAGCTTTACAGGAAAACTAACTGGTTTGTCTGAAGGGCCGACGTATTATGTTCGGGCGTATGCGACCAATAGCGAGGGTACAGTCTACAGCCCGTCGGTAACCAGTTTTAAAATATGCCCAAAAAGTTTTTCAGTCACACATACGGAAGGGGTTAACGGTGCTCCGGTAACAAAGACCGTGACGTATCATTCGGTGAGTAGTAATATATCCGGTAGTCCGGCGTGCTGGCTGACGCAGAATCTTGGGGCGGACCGTGAGGCGATGGCGGTAAGTGATGCAACGGAATTATCTGCAGGGTGGTATTGGCAGTTTAACCGTTTGCAGGGGTATAAACATGATGGAACTACCCGAACTCCGTCTGATACATGGCCTTCAATTTCAGAGTCCAGCGACTGGTTACCAGGGAATGATCCGTGCAGCCTCTTGCTTGGTACAGGCTGGCGTATTCCTACTGAAGCGGAATGGAAGGCTGCCGGTGATCCTCCGCAGAACTGGGGAAGCCCGGCAGATGCTTATAATTCGGTACTGAAGCTGCATCAGGCAGGTTATCTGACGACGGGAGGGGCATTGACTCTTCGTGGAAGCTACGGTCTGTACTGGAGCAGTACGCAGGCGAGTGAAGGACAAGGGAGGTTGCGTCTTGTTCTTTCGACCTATAGTATATACAGTTATTCAAAAGCACAGGGACAGTCTCTGCGTTGTATCCGGGAGTCGGTCAGTCAGTCTGTGCCCACCGTGAGTAATGTGTCGGTACCGGATTCGACGCTGGGTTCAACGATGGCAGACTGTACAGCAACAGTAACGATCAACGGGGAAGCAGAGGTGACGGAACGTGGATTTTGCTGGAACACGAACGGAACAGCACCGGTAGTGATAGAAAACAAGATAGCGGTAGGTAGCGGCAGTTTTACAGGCACAATGGGCGGTTTGTCTGAAGGTTCAAACTATTATGTGCGTGCGTATGCGACCAATAGCGAGGGTACGGCCTACAGCCCGTCGGTAACCAGTTTTAAAATATGCCCAAAAAGTTTTTCAGTCACACATACCGAAGGGGTTAATGGTGCTCCGGTAACAAAAACAGTGACGTATCATTCGGTTAGCAGTAATATATCCGGTAGTCCGGCGTGCTGGCTGACCCAGAATTTGGGGGCAAACCGTCAGGCAACAGCAGTTTCTGATGCGACAGAATCTTCAGCAGGGTGGTATTGGCAGTTTAATTGTGTTCAAGGGTATAAGCATGATGGCTCTACTCGTATCCCTTCGACATGGACGACTAGTATAGTAGAGAGTAGTGACTGGTTATCGTCGAATGACCTGTGTAGTTTGTTACTGGGTACCGGTTGGCGAATTCCGACCAATACGGAATGGACGGCAGCAGATGCCATTCCTCAATATTGGACAACAGGAACGGATGCGTGGAGTTCGGTATTAAAGTTGCATTATGCAGGGTACTTGAATTACTCGACAGGAGTAGTGGAGAACAGGGGGCTTATGGGCGTTATTGGAGTGAACCCCAGGGGGATAATGATGAAGGCTATTATTTGTACCTGACCGGTGCAGCAATACAATGACTGATTATCAGAAATCATCGGGTTACCCGTTACGGTGTATTCGGGATTAAGAAGAGACAGAAGTTAAAGAACAAAAGATAGGAGATAAAAGATGGAACGGGAGGAAGTAAGACGGGATCCTGAAGAAGGGTTACACGAAGGGTTACGGTATGTGGTGACCCCAATTAATACGCCGGACCGACCTCACAAATTTAGGATTAATGAGTAATACAAAATAAACAAAATGGAGATAAAAATGAATTTTAAAAACACAGGTATCCGGGTCTGTGAGACTCTGGATATTTTCCGTAAACAGTTCCTTTTTCCCTGCCGGGGAAAGGCAGTAATTATTTCTGTCTGTTGTGCCTCCTGAGACACAGCTCTTGTATGCGATGTGTGGCTTATTGTGTACATAAATGATTGATAAACATTCGTGATAGGAGTGTGCGGAATGTGTACGAGTCTTGTACATTGGGCAGGTCTCTGTTTTCCCTGAAATTCGTGAGGCTAACGCAAAATGAACAGTATTGATATTTTATTTTTATAATATGCAAAAAACTAAATAATGAGAAAGCAAAAGCAGTATACACGTTGGTCACTTGTGAACCAAATAATCGCTACGTGGCTTGTAACCAATATCTTAAAAACGAGTAAGATCATTTTCCTGGGAATATTCTTTTCCCTGGCTTTTGGAGAACAAAGTATACCTCAGTCTGTGCGCGGAGATACAGAGCGTTTAACAATCCATCTGAAAGGAGTTTTTGATTCGAAAATTACAGTAAGTCCTTATGGAAACGGACAGTATGGCTCCCCGCTAAAAATAGTTCCGAATGTAAAAGATACTGCTGTTTTTAGTATTTCGAAAGATTATCTTCCCGGACAATTCCTTCTGCGGATGGATTATCGTCAGAAAGAAGCGGATCAGCCTTATCCATCAGAACTTGTATTTTTTATGTCAGATCATGATCTGGAAATAGGAATTAACCCTTTACATACCCGGCCTGACAGTATCGATTTTGGAAATGACAAGGAAAATCCGGCTTATTATACCTTTTCCAGGGAGGACAACAAACGACGTCAGCAACTTGTGCTTCTGGAACAATTATTATTGGAGTACGACACGCCAACCTGCAATTTCTATAAACAGGCAATAAATGAATTTGATAAAAGACGAGAAGAATATAATCACTGGATTTCTTTCCAGAAAGAGCAATATAAAAATTTGTATATAAGCCGGTTATTTGCATTTCAGAAAATAGCATCGACCCGTTGGAATATTCCTGAAAAGAAAAGGATAGATGAACAGGCATTACATTATTTTGATGAAATTAACCTGAATGATACGTTAGTGTTACGGACCCAGGCTTTTTATGATTTTCTCAGTAACTACATGAGACTATTCGGCGTACGGGCAACAACCGGGGAACTGCGCGATTCACTGTTTACCGAAGCCGGACGGATTGCCTGCGAAAAAGCATCTCACGGAAATCCCAAAGTATATGGCTGGATGGTCGATTACTTTTATAAGGGATACGAAAGCTACGACATCGGTTCAGGAATAAAAATGCTTGAACAGCACATCAGTAACCCCAATTGTCTGACTTCTAAAAGACAGGAAATAATCCGGCGTCTGGAAGGTATGAAAAAATTAGTTAAAGGATCAGTTGCTCCTCCTTTTGATGCCGAAACGGCAAACGGGATGCAGGTCCGTTTTAAGGGTATTCCGGAAGAAAAAAACTACGGGTTATTGGTCTTTTATGATTCCACTTGCAGCCACTGCAAAGAGTTTCTTCAGGAATTAAAAGGCTGGTATGAAAAACCTGAAAACAGTGCATGGTTTGATGTAATCACCATCTCTGTTGATGAGAATCGTACTCAATGGAATCATTTCCATTCGCAGGAATCTTTTCAGTGGGTCGACATATGGGCCCCGGGAGGAATTAACAGCCAGGTATGTAAAGAATATTATATTCTTTCTTCCCCTGTTTCGTTTGTTATCGATAAACAGAGGAAAATTCTGGCAATCCCCCATAATGTAGAAGAGATAATTCAATTTTTAAATTAAATAATCATAAGAAAACCAGAATTTGGTAGCAGGGAAAGATCGAAGAATGATGTTCTGTAAGTATTCCACCAACTTCAAAAGAATATAAAGAATATGAGGTGCCTGAATTATGAAAAACAATACGTAAAGAAGAACAGCACGGAGAGAAAAGAACATTTACTGATAAAAAATATCATTGTGCTAAGAGGAAAAGAAAATTTGATTATTCCTGTTATGAATATTCTCTATTTTTTTTATGAGGATAAGACTGTTTTTGTGGTAACAAAAGAGAAAGAAATATTTATTTATGAAAAAAGTTTATCCTTTCTTGAAAAAACATTGTGTTCTTGTTTTTTCCGGATCAACAGACAGGTAATTGTTAATTATAGCTCCATACATTCTTTTTATTATCATAAAAAAGACAAAATACAATTAGTTGTACAACATGGAGAGGGGAGAAATATGGTTATTGGTAAAAATAAGATTGTCCGGTTTAAAAAATGGATTATGTTCGATTGTCCATGTGATATGCCCCTAGTTTCAGGTGAATCTTTCAGTAAATTTTATCCTTTGCCGGAAGTAACATAATATTGGCTAATCCTTTTTCTCGCTTTACCGGAAATTCTGTATTTGAAGGAAGTTCAAAAAATGCTAACAATCAATTTGTTATTAATATCAGTTCGATTCTAAAACAGCATCAATAAGTTGATATCAACTGTTTCTTAAGTAAAATTAAAAAAAACGTTTGAAGACAAATTGCCCCAGTAAACCTACGGGACAAAATTCGGACTGTTTTAATAGCAGCGTTAAAACTTTTGGAAGGCCTGGTTGACAAATAAAAATCCCCTGCATTCAGCTTAAAACAAAAATGCAGAGGATTAGTTTCTACCTGATCTCTAAGTTATTTCTTCTGAAATACACGAACGTAATCAAGCTCGTAAGTTGTTGGCAGGCAGCTTTCATCAACACCTTGAGCACCGCCCCACGTGCCGCCCCAGGCCATGTTCAGAATTACATAGAAAGGTGCATCGTAAGGCCAGTCGCCGGTTCCCGTACCCGGGTTGTTATACGTATAGAATGCTTCGTCGTCGAGATAAAAGGTTATGCTCTTTGCTGTCCATTCCATTGCGTATTTATGAAATTCGGTTTGAGAAGTAGAACAACTGATACTGCCGCTTTTCGGATTGCTTCCGTAATGGTTTTTGGCATGAAGGCTGCTGACAATCACGTTCGGATTGTAACCTACTTCTTCCATAATATCCATTTCCCCGTCGTCGGGCCAGGCTGTATAGTTCACAGGCATCATCCAGAAAGCGGGCCAGGTACCTTTCCCTGACGGAAGTTTAATCTGCGCTTCGATATAACCGTATTTCCAGCCGGTACTTTGTTTTCCGTACATACGGATGGAATAAACGTTGCCATCTATTTTGGCGGTTTTTATTTTTAACGTACCGTTGGTAATATAGGCAAGCGTATCGCCCGAACTTGTAATTCCGCTTACATAATACTGCAACTCGCTGTTTACATAACCGGGATTGGCTACCTGGTACGTCCAGTCGGAACCGGGCATGGCAGGTTTGCCACCGGCCAATCGCGCATCATCAAATTCGTCGTGCCACACAAGCGTATAACCGTCCGGAGCTACAATATCCTCCGATACATCGCCTTTCTGCGTTACGGTTATCGTGTCGCGTGTACTTCCTGATTTTACGACCAGCGCTGCCGTACGGGATGCTGCTTCCGTATTCTTTTCCACCGTTACCGTAACCGTTTCCGAAGTATTGATACTTGAACCCGGTGAACAGCTAACCCAGTTACCGGTGCTGTAAATAGTCCATTCGTTGGTAACACTTATATCCACAGTTGCAGTCCCGGCATTGCTGTCGAACGAAAGCTCGTGCACAGAGCAGGTAATTGTAACCGACGGCTTATCTGCAGGATCATCATTATCGTCGCTGCACCCAAGCAAAGCGACAAACATTGTTAATACACTTAATATATACATTTTATCTTTCATGTATCAGTTGTTTTCATTCATTGCACGAAGATTCTTTCAGAATAATTCCGCTGACCGTAACTTCGGTTTTTGCCGGATTGCCGCCAAAGTCGAGTACCAGATTGACCTGGTCAATGTCAATGCCTTCCATATCCGTCATTTCAAATTCGTAATCTTCATAAGCGCTCAATGAAATATTCTGGGTAAAGAAATACGTGTTGTCATCGCCGTTTTTATAAAGCTTCACAGTAACATTGCTGATAGCTGTTGTCGAATTGAATATACAGCGGAAGTCGTAAGTTTTGTCGGCAGAAGTTGCAATATCCGTCTTGAAAAAGCATTGTGCCTGCCACTGGTCGGTTGTAGCAGTTGGAAGACTGAATGTATACGAAGTTCCATCCTGCGTCATAACCGGATCAGCAATTTGTGACCATCCCGGGGCGTAATAGTATGAATTTGTAAATGTGCCCGTCTTCCATAAGTTACAGGAAGAGTCTTCGTTCCAGGTAACTTCGCTTCCGCCGGAATCGTTGCAGGAGGACTCTTTCAGAATTACGCTGCTAACCGTAACTTCGGTATTTGCCGGATTGCCGCCAAAATCGAGTACCAGGTTAACCTGATCGGCATCGATGCCTTCCATCGCGGTCATCTCGAATTCGTAATTTTCATAAGCTGTCAATGAAATATTCTTGGTAAAGAAGAAGGTATTATCATCGCCGTTTTTATAAAGTTTCACGGTAACATTGCCGATCGCTGTCGTCGAATTCAGTACACAGTGGAAGTCGTAAGAGTTTCCGGCAGAAGTTGCAATATCCGTCTTGAAAAAGCATTGAGCCTGCCACTGATCGGTTGTAGCCGTAGGAAGGCTGAACGTATATGAAGTTCCGTCCTGTGTCATAACCGGATCAGTAATCTGTGACCATCCCGGGGCGTAGTAATATGAATTTGTAAATGTACAAGTCTTCCATAAGTTACAATCAGAGTCTTCATTCCAGGTAACATCGTCACCTGAGCCATCATCGATTACTGTACCATCGTCGCAGCTGTGTTCCTTCAATACAACGTCGCTTACTGTAACCTCTGTCCCATCAGGATTACCGCCGAAATCCAGTACCAGACTTACATTGCTAATATCCAGTCCTGTCAAATCAGTATGAATAACATAAGAGTCTTCATTTGCTTTCAAAGATACATTGTCAACAAAATAGAACGTGTTGTCATCGCCGTATTTATACAACTTAACGGTTACGTTGCCAATTGCTTTTGTTGAATTTAATTTGCAGGAGAAGTCGTAGTTATTGGATGAATTGGTTGAAAGATCGGTATCGAAGAAACACTGTGCCTGCCACTGGTCGGTTGTAGCCGTAGGAAGGCTGAAGGTGTAAGAATTTCCGTCCCGGGTCATTACCGGATCGGTAATTTGCGACCATCCCGGAGCATAATAATAACGATTGGTGAATGTGGCGGTTTTCCACATGTTGCAATCGCTGTCTGGATCGTATCCCTGGCGTCCTGTAGTAATACTTGATTTGGTTACAAGTATGAAGTGCCATGCAATGCTCCCGTTATCGGCGATCAGTTCCATGCGGTCGGATGTCAGTTTAACAATCTTAAATTTCGGATTATTATAAGAATCGTCGTAAGGAATGTAGGGGAACAACGTGTTTGACGGGAAAGTCAGATAAACATCATTGCCTTCCACATCAAAACCATAGCTTGTGGTTTGTTTTTCAACAGGAACCATAAAATCGGCGCCGGTGGTGTTATATTGGCTGAATAACGAGCAGCCGACATTTACGTACACGGTTTTGCCTTCTCCCGGATCGTAAGTGTAAACGCTGTCTTTCGAAAAAGTAAGTACGTCGTCGTAAAGTCCCATTCCGGTTTTTTCATTTGCCGCAGCACTGTACCAGTTTGTTCCGTCAGAGCCGGATTCTCCGCAGGAGAGGTGTCCTGCCTCATCGCTGGCGATAACCCATTCTTTGCTGGAGTCGCCTGCAATACGAGATATAAAACTACTGAAGTCGACAATGGTATTGTCAATAGTGAAAGTTTTGGTGATGGAACCGTCGCTGATGCCGTTGGCATTCCCCAGTTTCATTTCCACCTGGTATGTTCCGGCTTTGGAGTATATTTTTGTTACACCGTTAACCGTCGAATATGTAGTTCCGTCGAATATCCAAATCGGATAACATTTTTTGTTGTCAATAGAACAGGTTACCTGATTTATGCTCTGGTCGATTGTAATTGTGGCGTTCATATCTGCTGCTGAAGGAATACCATCTTCCGAAGGAGAGGTAAAGTCTTCAGGTGAGCAGGCTGTAACTGCAATCAGCATGAACAGCACGCGTGATATATTTATAAGATGTTTTTTCATCGTATTAAATTTTTTGTTTTATGCTAATTAGTAGTCGGTATTTTGTTCAAGGTTCCCGTCAGAAGCACTGATTTCTTCATCAGGAATAGGAAGATACTTTTTGTTTGAAGTCCAGCTAACGGTGCGATAGTCGCCTGCAGTCAGCGTTGTTTCGGCTTTTCCGCTGCGGATAAGATCCCAGTAACGTTTTCCTTCGCCAACAAATTCCAAGTGCCGTTCGGTAATTATATTATCGATAGTTGCGGTAGCAGAGCCTGCTTTGAGTCCTGCGCGCGTACGAACCTGGTCGAGGTATCCCTGTGCTTCGGAAGTGCTTCCGCCTGTTTGAACAAGTAATTCAGCTGTATTCAGCAAAGTTTCGGAATAACGGTAATAACGAAGGTCGTTGCCATAGTTAAGCTGAGCATCGGCAATCTGTCCGTCGTTATAACCAGTGCGGGCACAATATTTTTTAAGCCAGAAACCGGTATCTTCATAACGTGCGGTATAGCTGTAATTGCGTGCGTCGAGAATGGTCGCATCGCGGCGCGCATCACTTTCTTCATACATATCATAAGTCGATTCACGTACGGGGGCGAATCCCCATCCCTGGTTAAACCCGTCGGTGCCGTCAACCAACCCGTAGGGACTGATTAATTGCGGAAGAACTGTTCCACCGGCATAATAAGGATTACTCCAGCTGCGGCTGGCGCCATCATTAAAGTAGTTTATTGCGAAAATACACTCGTCATTCCATTCTCCGTCTTCGGTCCATATATCGGCAAAATCGGATGTTAATGAGTAATCCCCGCTGCTGATAATTGCTTTCATATACGTGAGGGCCTGGCTGTAACGGCTGTTGTCGTTCTGATACATAACGGCATCGGCATAAAGCATATAGGCCGTAGCAAGCGTTACACGACCATCGAGTGAAGTGTTTGTTTGCTTCATAGGCAAACCACCGTTTGTAATTGCATCTTCGAGGTCGGCAATAATCCCTTCGTAAACATCATCAGCCGGGCTTTTGGCACTGACATACGGGTCGGTAAGGTTAGTGGTATAATACGGAACAGCTCCCCAAAATTTCCATAACAGTGTATAATACCATGCACGGAGCACTTTTGCTTCTGCTTCATATAAATTTTTGGTATCATCGTCAATGTCGGTTACATCAGGCATGTAATACATGATGTTGTTGCAACGGTGAATGCCTGTATAGCATGAAGTCCAGATTCCCGACATTACTTTAATGGGTGTAACACTGTAATTTGCCTGAAGGTGCCATGATTCGTTGTCGGTTGCACTTGAACCGCCCGGCCAAACATCGTCAGCCATCACATCCGACATAATATTAATCGGGTTGTACTCGTCTTGTCCCCAGTCGAACCACTCCAGCGGGCAGTATGCGGCAACAAGTGCTTCATAGATACGTGCTTCTGTAGTATAATAATCATCAATGGTCAGTTTTGTTGGACTGTCCAAATCCAGAAAGTTGTCACTGCAGGAAGTTAACCCAAGTGTCAGCGACAAACATGCTATTATAAAATATTTCTTCATGATAATTCAGTTTTACTGGTTAGAAATTAACATTAAGTCCGAATGTGTAAATCCTTGATTGCGGGTAAATTCCACGATCAATGCCAACGCCATAAGTAGAAGAAGATCCATTTGAAATTTCAGGATCGAAGCCTGAATATTTAGTGAATGTAAGCAGATTTTCAGCTGCAACATAGAGCCTCAGACTGGATATGAAAACCTTTTTGGTAATAATTTGTGGCAAAGTATAACCCAATTGAATGTTTTTTAAACGCATGTACGAACCGTCAGTTATGTATAAATCTGATGAAACACCCCAGTTTGTTTGGTCATTGTAAGCGAAGCGTGGATATTTATCTGATGTTCCTTCGCCGGTCCAGCGGTTAAGCATATAACTGGGTAAGTTCGTTGAATTAATATCCACACGACGGGTAGCATCGTAAATATCGTTTCCAACGGTCCCCTGGATCATCATGCTGAAATCAAAGTTCTTATAATTCGCACCAAATGAAAGACCATAGACCCAGTCAGGTGTTCCTTTTCCAATCTTTGTTTCATCGCCGCTGTCGATTGATCCGTTGCCGTCGACGTCAACCCAGCGAACATCGCCGGGAACTGCATCGGGTTGAATTTCATCACCGTCAGCATTGACATAAGCACTAATTTCTGCCTGGTTCTGAAAAATTCCGTTCGATTTATATCCGTAGAAATAAGGGAACTCTTCACCGTTCTTTGCATAAGAAACGTATCCGAGTCCCTGCACATTATCCCATCCCTGGTATCCGTTTTCGTTGCCCAGATCAATAAGTTTGTTTTTCAAATGGGAAGCATTTGCATTAATGCGGAACGACCAATCTGAAATTTTGAATTTATATCCCAATTCGAATTCAAGGCCCCGGTTCTCCATTTTTCCCACATTGCCGGTAGGAGCATTGTCTCCATTATACGACGGGATTGGCATTGTAATTAACATTCCGTTCGTACGTTTTACGTAATAGTCGGTACTGAATGTCAGTGAATTTTTGAAGAATCCGAAATCAATACCGCCGTCGGTCTGTTCCGATTCCTCCCAGCGAAGGTCTGCATTAGGTATAATATTTGAAGTAACGCCGCTAACAGCACCTTGTGCACTGCCCTTGCCAAATACGTAGTTGTTCCCGGTAGCTGTCAGTGCAACATATCCAAAGTGTCCGATGTTTTCGTTACCGTTTTTACCCCAGGAGAAACGAAGCTTTGTGTTGGTCAGCCACTCCGGGCGTTTTTCCATGAATGTTTCATTGGTAATATTCCAGCCTAATGAAAATGAAGGGAAGGTTCCGTAACGATGACTGGATCCGAAATTGGATGATCCGTCACGACGAACGGTAAACTGAGCCATATAACGTTCTGCATAATTGTAGCTGATACGTCCGAAATATGAGCTCAACGAATGCGGATCCCACGCACCGCCTGATGCCGACATTTTTCCATCGGCCTGCAAGCCGGTAGCAAAATCAATGTTTGCCTTGCCGGCATCTTCTTCCATCAAATCCTGACGGGATGCGCCTAAACTGCGGCCTGTGCTTTTTTGTGCACTTTGTCCTAACACAACGTTGAAACTGTGTTCATCTATTTTGAAATCGTACAATAAGGTATTTTCAACCTGCCAAACCAGGCTCTTGTTCATTGATGAGTAAACCGAAGAATAAGTTGAATTGTTATTGTTATTCAGATAATACTTTTTTGTCCAGCCATCTTTGCCATACCAGTTTTGTTCGATTCCTAAAGCCGTTTTGAATTTCAGCGATTTCCAGATACTAAGTTCCGCATACATATTGCTGATAATCTTGTCGGTCCAGTCTTTTGCTCCGGGTAACGATAATTGGGCAATTGGGTTGGTGATTTCGTTATAGTCGGAACCGGCGATGGTATATAATCTTCCATCTTCATCGGTAACCGCGGTAAACGAACTGTTGCCTTCGTAATATGCCAAAGCTTCGTCCTCTTCTTCCTGTGTAGCATAATAAACGCCGAGAATAGGTGATAAGGAAACTGCTGAACCTAAAATCGAGCCGAATTCGGAGTTTGCGGTAATACTGCGCTGATTAACGTGTGAGTAGTTGGCATTCAGTCCGATTTTTAATTTATTCAGCCATGTACGGTCTTCGGTATTATCGAATACCGTATAATTTGTATTGCTGCGCACGTTCGAACGATCGTAATTTGAACGATCCCAGTCCCCTCCGATGATCCCATCCTGTTTCAGGTAACCAAACGATACATAATAATCAACCTTGTCGGTAGCGCCACTGATGCTTAGCTGGTGGTTCTGTTCAGGAGCGTTACTGTAAAAAACTTCGTCCTGCCAGTCGGTACCTGCACCATAGGAATACGGGTCGTTATACAATATGCCGCTGCCCGAATTCAGCGAACCTTCATTCATCATAATTGCATATTCGGTAGCATTAAGAACATCACGCTTCCTCCACGGGTTCTGAATCCCATAAGAAAAATTATACGACACTTTTGTCTTACCGGTTTGCCCGCTTTTTGTTGTAACCAAAATAACACCGTTGGCGGCACGGGCGCCGTAAACGGCACCTGATGCTGCATCCTTCAATACTTCAATCGACTGAATGTCGCTCGGGTTTAAGAACCCGATTCCATCGTCAACAGGCATCCCGTCAATAATATAAAGAGGACTTGAATTATTGATTGTTCCGGTTCCGCGAACACGGATGGTAGAACCTGCACCGGGTTGGCCTGATACTGATGTTACACTTATACCGGCAGCCAGCCCTTTTAGGGCATCGTCAATCCGAACGGGGCTTACACTATTTAAATCGCTTGCTGTTATTTTGGCGATTGCAGCCGTAACAACGCTCTTTTTCTGAACGCCATAACCAACAACGACCACTTCGTCCAACGATTTTAGATCTTCGTGCAAAACAATTTTCAGATCGTTGCCGGAGACTTTTACCGTTTCAGTTTTATAGCCTATAAAAGAAATAACTAACATCGCATCCGGGTCCACATTTAGTTTAAACATTCCGTTTACGTCAGTTACAACACCGTTATTCGTTCCCATTTCTACAACTGTGGCACCAATAATTGGTTCGTTGGAAGGGTCTGTCACGGATCCTGTAACTTCTCTCTTTTGGGCAAATGCAATTGCTGATACTATCATCAGTAAAATCAGCAATGCACACTTTCCAAAATAATTAGAATAAAAGATTGTGCTCTTTTTCATGTTTATCCTTTTTTGATTAGTTAATGGTATTATTTTAAAACGAATGTTGCAGGTGTGCCTGTTTGGCTGTCTGCAGCAATCCATACATTAAATTCTCCGGATTCGGCATATTTCTTCAAGTCATTATGCGTAAAAGCAAGGTCTGATGCGGATACTTTGAATGATACGGTTTTTGTTTCTCCCTGTTTGAAGAACAGCTTTTTGAAACCTTTTAATTCTTTTACCGGGCGCACAACAGAACCTACTTTATCCTGAATATATAACTGAACAACTTCCTTCCCGTCAAAGTTTCCGGTATTGCTTATTTCACAGGAAATTGTCAGGCTGTCGTTCATTGTCAGCTCATTTGAAGAAAGTTTTACGTTCCCATAGCTAAATGTTGTGTAGCTTTTCCCGTATCCGAAAGGGAAGAGGGGACCGTCACCGGCATCCAGAAAATAACTTGTGAAGCCAAGTGAGGTTTGTTTTGCGCCAACAGGTATATCATCAATATAAGTGATATTTTCAGCCGGACGACCTGTGTTCGGATGGGCATAATAAACCGGTATCTGACCAACCATTTTCGGAAAACTTATCGGCAATTTTCCGCTTGGAACAGCCTTTCCAAACAGCAGGTCGGCCAAGGCTGGTCCGGCCATGGTCCCTCCGTGAAAAGCATAAAGCGTTGCATCAGATAATTTTACTTCTGTTCCTATTGTAAGTGGACGGCCAGCCATTACGATCATCACTACCGGCTTCCCTGTTTTTTTCAATTCGGCCAGCATTTTGCTTTGTGCCCCCGGCAAAGAGATGTCGGCACGGCAACGGGCTTCTCCGCTTAGAACGGCTTCTTCTCCTGCAAAAAACAGGATCACATCAGCTTCTCTTGCGGCTTCCACCGATTTCATCATTTCCTCACTGTTTGTATCCCGGCTATATGACAAACCTGTTTCGTAGATTACTTTTACGCCTTGTCCGCAGATTTCGCGAATTGCTTTTAACGGAGTAACACAGTGTTCCGGTTCTGAATCAAAACACCATGTTCCCACCTGATCGACACCACTGTCTGCCAGCGGGCCAACAACAGCGACACTTTTTACATTTTTCAACGGAAGTATTCCATCGTTTTTTAGTAAAACAACACTTTCTGTAGCTGCCTCTTTTGCCTGTTGCAATGATTCCGGAAGATAAAACTGCGATTTATCTGAAATTTCCACATAGGGATGGTCAAACAATCCCAGTCGAAATTTCAACCTCAAGACACGGCGTACGGCTTCATCAATGTCTGCCGGTTTAACGTCTCCCTTATTTAAGGCCTCTTTTAAATATTGTTCGTAAGCATGAGTTTCCATATCCATGTCAACACCGGCATTCATTGCCTGCACACAAGCCTGATAGAGGTCTTTGCTGAATCCCCAGGTAATCATTTGCTGAATGGAAGCCCAATCGCTGTCCATCAAACCATCGTAGTTCCATTCTCCCCGTAAAATATCTGTTAAGAGATGACGATTGCCAGATGACGGAATTCCGTTAATATCATTGAACGAACACATAAATGTGGCACATCCATTCTCAACAGCCGCTTTAAAAGGAGGTAAAACTATATCTCTAAGTTCCCTTTCCGTAATATGTGTTGTGTTGTAATCTTTCCCGCTTTCAGTAAATCCGTAAGCAGCAAAATGCTTTGCACATGCAGCGATGGATGTTGCATCAGAAAGATTTTCTCCTTGAAAACCCTTTATCATGGCAGAACTCATTGCTGTGGTCAGATAAGGGTCTTCTCCGCATGACTCTGCAATTCGCCCCCAGCGCGGATCGCGACTAACATCCATCATTGGTGCAAAAGTCCATCGTATGCCAACCGACGAGGCTTCCAGCGCTGCAACACGGGCACCATTCCCGGCAATCTGTGGATTCCACGTTGCTGCCTGTCCTAAGGGAATCGGAAATATGGTTTTGAATCCATGAATTACATCGCGCGCGAAAACAACAGGAATGTGCAAACGGCTTTTTTCCATAGCCACTTTCTGAATCGCGTTGATCGTTTTTGCGTCTAATTCATTGAGAATACACCCAACGTTCCCATTTTCTACGATCGATGTAATGTGGTCGTCAATCTTGTCATAGCTTAACTGATTGAGTTGTCCTGTTTTTTCATCGAGCGTCATCTCGGAAATGAGTCCGTCAATTTTTTCTTCTACTGTCTGCGCTCTTAAGAATAATGGGATTAATAAGATTAAAACTGTTATTAGTCTTGCTGTCATAAGTTTAATTTTCGATGTTTTATAAAGCTAAATTATTTCGTCTAATTCTGGATTTCAAAAAAAACACTACGCAAAAAACTCACTTCTACCCAATGAATAACTCACTATCAATATGTCATTCGTCTTTAATTCAGTGATTTATGATATGTATAATGTTTAAAAACATTAAATTTAACCTCACCTGCATTGGAGATTTGATATAAATTTATGAGATGAGAAAGAAGTTGGTCTTTTCTTTTTTAATGTTTTTGGTGTTCATATTGAACACTGAAGCACAACAACCTTCCGTAAGAAATTTCACTACCGGTATGTACGACAGTGGAACGCAAAATTGGTGCATTTCGCAATCAGAAGATAAAAGGATGCTATTTGCCAATAACAATGGGTTGCTGATTTTTGATAGCGATAAATGGTTTACCTATAATATTGAAAATAACACGATTGTACGTTCGATATATTATGATAAAAAACACGGTCGTATTTATGCCGGTGCAAGCAATGAATTCGGCTATTATTATATCGATTCGGTTTCCTATAAAATGACTTATGAGTCATTATCTGAAAAATTACCAGAACAAGAGCAATTTTTTGAAGAAGTATGGAACATTTATAAATATGACAACTCTATCGTATTTCAGTGTAAAAAACACATTTTTATGCTGAATCCATCTGGGAAGTTCAATATTTTTCATACTGAATACAGAATAGAAAATTCGGCTGTTATTGATGATAAGATAATCATTGCATGCAAAGAAGCTGTTTATTATATTTTTAATAATCAGATGTTTGTAATGAAAAACGCCGATGTACTCAGGGGTAAAAGTATCCGTGCTATTATTCCATATCTAAATGGAACAGTTATTTTTGCAACAGCGTCTGACGGGCTGTATCTCTACGATGGTTTTACTACTTCTCCTTTGATATTGGATATCAGTTCATTTCTAAAAGATAACCAGATATTCTGTGGCGCTATTCATAATAAGATGCTTGCTTTTGGAACAGTAAGAGGAGGGGTGGTGATAAAAAATATAACGGATGGAAAAAATTCATATGCGAATATTTTTACCGGATTGCAAAACAATACGGTGTTGTCGTTGTTTTTCGATGACCGAAATAATATCTGGCTTGGACTTGATCAGGGGATTTCATATGTGCTAATTGATGCTCCATACAAAGAGCTGTTTGGACATAACAGTCAAAACGGGACCGGATATTCGTCGCTTGTTTTTGGAAATAAGTTTTATATAGGAACAAACCAGGGATTATTTTCAACGTCATATCCCGTTCCCGATACTCCTGTCCCGGAACAGCCTGTACTCGTTTCCAATATGACAGGGCAGGTATGGAGCCTTCAAAATATTTCAGGAACGGTACTATGTGGAAATAATGACGGCGCATATCAGATTGATGGAAATGATGCACGAAAAATACAGGGGCCCGAAGGCACGTGGGATTTTAAAATTCTTCAACATCACCAGGGATATGTATTGTCGTGCGATTATCAGGGTCTTTACCTATTGAAAGAAGTTGATAATCAATGGGTATTTTCAAACCGAATAACAGGATTTAATGAAACAAGCGCTGCTTTTGAAGAAGATTCAGACGGTAGTATCTGGATATCGCATTGGCAAAAAGGTGTTTATCATTTATGGTTGTCTGATGACCTTACAAAGGTAGAAAAGATAACTTTTTATAATGCAGAAAATGGCCTTTCCACAAACGATAACAATATCATCTCTAAAATTGACGGCAAAATTTACATTTCGTCAGCCGATGGTTTTTATCGTTATGACAGAAAAACAGAAAATCTCCAGAGAGACAAACAGTTCAATCTGATATTTCAGTCATTGGCAAATCCAATCAGGCTTTTTGAAACGCCCAGACATGATATATGGGCAATCAATACGAATTGTCTGGCATTTGCAAAGATCGATAGTTCCGGGCGATATGAGACGGATGCCCTTACATACCGAAATATTATCAAACGGTTGCAAACAAGCCTTGGACATATTAGTTCTATTGATGATAACCAAACCATATTTAATGCCGAAACGGGTTTTATAACTGTTAGTAATGATTATGTTGCGAAAAAAAGTAATGCCAACATATTGATTCGTAGTATAATCGGAACAAAATCAACAGATACCATTCTTTATGCCAGCACCTCAAAAAATGATGTTCAGGATATTCAAATTCCTCACAGTCAAAATTCTATTAAAATAGAATATGTTTGGCCGGAATACAGTTCGGATAAAGTGGTTACCTTTTCCTGTTACCTGGAGAACTACGACAGTGAATGGACAAATCAAAAAGATGCTTTATCAAAGGAATATACCAAGCTCGGGAAGGGATCTTATATATTTCATCTCAGGGGATATAACATGGCCACCGGGCTTGCTCAGGAGAAAACTCTTAAAATTACCATACTTCCTGCCTGGTACGAAACATGGTTTGCCTACAGTGTGTATCTGATAATCCTTGTCTTTGCAATATATTTGGTTGTGAGATACATTAAGTACCGTTATGAACGAAGAATTCACATGATGGAGATGCGACGCGAACGTCAGCTAAAGGAGCGTGAAGCGCAATTGGAAATTGAGCGCCAGAAGAAAGAGAAGGAACTTATTCAGTTGAAAAACGATCAGTTAGAGATAGAATTAAAACATAAAACCAGCTTGCTCGCTGATTCGACCATGAACCTTGTTCGGAAAAACGATATGCTTCAGTCTCTTGATGGTAACCTTTCTGAAATTTTGAAGAGTGTAACCCGTCAGGATGAAAAACATACAATTACCCGCAAAATCCAAAACATTCATCAGAATATTCAATCCAATATCAGGGAAGACGAAAACTGGGAAAAGTTTGAAGAAAATTTTAATCTTGTTTATGTTAACTACATGAAAAAACTTAATGAGCAATTTCCTCATCTGAAGATGAATGACCGTAAGCTTTGCGCATACCTGCGAATGGGGCTTAGCAGTAAAGAAATGGCTTCACTTTTAAATACATCCGTCAGAAGTATTGAAACGGCTCGCTACCGATTGCGCAAAAAACTAAACATAGGACATGATGATAATTTGACTGATTTTATTCAAACTTTATAAATGGCCAGACAATGACTGGTGTTTAGCAAAAAAAGAAGGGAATATATTATTACAAGTGTAGGACAAAAGGTTGCAAAGTCAACAGAAGGAATGCATGAATTGTTTCAGAATGTTTTAAAAACTTTTCAGATTGGAAAAGAAGAGGTTGATATTATTAAAGGTGCAATTGGAAGAATGCAGGTTGTCACCCCGGATTCCCGCCTGATTGTCTTCGTCCTGCGGACGGATACTCACCCGCAAATCCGTCACTGCCCATAGCAGAGACCGCTATGGTGCATTTAAATCTGCTGCATAATTTATCAAATAAAGTCTTTCAGGAGTAAAAGAGATTTCTTAAATTTGTATCCGAATGAATACAATAAGCCAGATGTACTTTATTGAAAAAACAGTTGAGTTTGATAAATGGCTTAGGAAATTAAAGGATTTAAGAGCCAAAGCAAAGATTTTATTCAGGATTCAACGACTTGAATCTGATGAACACTTTGGCGATTGCAAACCTGTTGGAGATGGAATCCGAGAATTAAAGATAAATTACGCAAAAGGATATCGGGTTTACTTCAAAGAAAAAGAGGGGAAAATCATTATTCTATTAATAGGCGGAGATAAATCAACTCAACAAAAAGACATTGAGAAAGCAAAAGAGATTCTGAAAAAATTTAAAAAATAGAGAAATATGGAAACTTCAAAATTTGATATAGCAGATTATTTAGATAGCAACGAAATGATTGCAGAATATCTCAACACCGTTTTGGAGGAAGGAGATAATTCTGATGTAATTACAGCAATCGGTCATATTGCCAAAGCTATTGGTATGACAAAAATTGCAGAGGAAACAGGATTAAGCAGACCAAGTTTATATAAAGCTCTATCCGATGGCGCAAAGCCACAATTTGAGACAATAATGAAAGTATTGAGAGCAATCGGTGGTCAGATAAGGATAAATCCGATAACTGCTTAAAATACAGATAAGCAAAAATCAAAAACGCATCACACACTTTGTAATTTGCATTGTGGGTTCGGTGCAGGTTGTCGCCCCGGATTCCCGCATGATTGTCTTCGTCCTGCGGACAGACAATCACCCGCAATCCACAACGACTCATACAAGTATTATGCTTAAGGTTAACCGAACACTCAGCGACAAAAATCGTATATTTGTAAAAAAAGAAAAACATGGATATATAGACTAGAAAAATATTTAAGAAAATAAATTCAAAGGTACACGAAGGCCCTGTTTGTTTTACTTCCGATTTTAAGAAAATGTATTTTACGCGTAACAGCAATTCTTCAAAACGTCATCTTCGGTTTGGGGAAACAAATAATCTCCGGATTTTTTCTGCTGATTTCAGAAGAGGTTCGTGGACAAATATTTGTGAGATGCCTTTCAATGGCGATACCTATTCTGTCGGACATCCTGCTTTATCTCCTGATAATAATACGATGTATTTTGTTTCTGATATGCCTGGAGGATATGGAAATACGGATATTTATAAATCAGTTTATATTAACGGGAAATGGAGCAATCCGGTCAACCTCGGGGCAACCGTTAACACCAGGGGAAGAGAAATGTTCCCGTTTGTCGGTAAAGATGGATTATTGTATTTTTCCTCAGATGGTTATCCCGGTATCGGAGGACTGGATATTTATGTGGCGGAAGAAGTAAGTCCGGGAAAATACAAGGTTATAAACCTGCCTTCTCCTATAAATAGTTCTTACGACGATTTCGGTTTTACTCTTAATAATGATTCGCTGAAAGGCTATTTAACTTCTGATCGGGTAGGGGGAAAAGGTGAAGACGATATTTATAGCTTCAGGATAAAGTATTTAAAATTGAAAGTTTTTGTTTATGATGATAAAAGCAAAAACCTGTTACCAGGTTCCCATGTTACGCTGACCGACGAAAAGGGGCAGGTGCTGAATTCCGGGCAAATCGGTAATGACGGGTTTGTTTGTTTCTCTGTAAACCCTGCAACAAAATACCAGCTATCGGCGCAAAAAACATCATATATTCCAGGTACAAAAAATATAGAAACCAGTAGATCTGTGTGTGATCTTAGTCTGACTGAGAATATTTACATCAAACAGGAGCAGCCGGTACTTACAGTTCAGGCTGTCGATTCAGAAACAGGCGGAATTGTTGCTAATTCTATCGTGGATATGACAAAAGGCTGTTACCAGGAAACAGATATTACCGCGCAGGGTGGGGGCGAAATGAAAATTAAAATCGATCCTTTATCCGAATATGAATTTACAGCCAAAGCCAAAGGCTATTTCGAAAATTCAGCCGGATTTTCTGCTGCCGGGAAAAAATCGGGGGAATACCAACTGATAATTAAACTTGAAAAAATAACTGCCGGGAAACAATTTACACTCGAAAATTTATATTATGACCTTAACAAATATAATATCCGGCCCGATGCCGCTGCTGTTTTAGATCGACTGGTAAAAATTCTGAATGATAATCCGCAAATCAGAATTGAGGTCGGTTCTCACACCGATTCAAGGGCAACAGCTGCATATAATCAACGATTATCCCAACTCCGGTCCGAATCAGTAGTAGCATCTTGTCAGTAAAGGAATTTCTGCTGACAGACTGGTTCCAAAAGATTATGGCGAATCACAACTGGTTAATAAATGTACCGATGGAGTTCCTTGTACAGAAGAAGAACATCAGGCAAACCGGCGTACAGTAATAACTATATTAAAAGGACATTAAACAGGAAAGATAATCGATAATGTATAAAAAATTCAATTTTCTTTACATTGATTCTTTTCAGTGATAAAAAACGCTATTCCCTTTACAAAGGCACTGTCTTTTAGCAGTAACGGTGGCGATATGAAAAGTTGGGGAGTTCGGAGTGTTTCAATATCAGGTCACACTATAGTTGCGACGAGCCATAATCCTTGAATAACCTATAAAACTCCAATTTTTTATATTGTGTGTACTGCCATTTTTCATGATTTTAAAATATCAAGCACAGAAATAAAGTATTCAAATTGTCTTTTGGGGAGTTTCCTTAAAAAATTCAGTCAGGGAATAAAAATAGCTGAAACTGTCGGTGAGCCGCCTGTTGAATAATATCAAATTGATATAAAACCGATTTCGCACGAGGTATTTTACCCGTTTTTTCTATAAAACCCCTATTTTTGAAAAGACTTAACAAAACAGTTAATCTTGGTGATATGCATAATGAATTCATAGTAAGCACCCTGGGAAGTTGTACAATTAAATCACCCCTGAATTTATCGACAGTAAAAGGAGATGGCGTTTCTGACTTTGTAGGAGACGACGAGCGCATTCTTTACGAGGACTCATTAACGAAAGTAAAAGAGCGACTTGCGCGCGGAGAAGAACCGCTGTCGTTTGAACGTGCCGGGCCGAAGGAATTCCTGTATTTCGAGCCGGCAAAAACGAGGGCGGCCATCGTTACCTGCGGTGGTTTGTGTCCCGGGTTGAACAACGTAATCCGTGGCATTGTAAAACACATCTGGGAACGGTACGGCGTGAAGAAAATATACGGAATCCAGTACGGATATTCAGGCTTTATCCCGGAATACAATTTTCCTTACATTGAATTAAATCCCGATGTGGTTGACGACATACATAAAACCGGAGGCACTATACTCGGAACTTCACGGGGCAACCAGTCGGTTGAAACCATTGTGGATACACTGGAACGCCTGAATATAAACATCCTGTTTGCAATTGGCGGCGACGGCACCCTGCGCGGAGCTCATGCCATTGCCGAAAAAATAAAGAAACGTGACCTGAAAATTGCTGTGGCCGGAATTCCGAAAACCATCGACAACGACATTAACTACATTGAACGCTCGTTTGGTTTTGAAACCGCTTTTTCCATTGCCATGACCATCATCCAAAATGCTCATTACGAAGCCAAAGGTGTTTATAAAGGAATTGCCGTTATCAAATTGATGGGACGCGATTCAGGCTTCATTGCCGCCAATGCCGCACTTGCCTGCCCTGACGTAAATTTTGTACTGATCCCGGAAATGGACTTCGACCTCGACGGAGAAAAGGGATTCCTGACCGTCCTGAGAAAAAGGCTTGAACACAAAAACCACGCGGTAATTGTTGTAGCCGAAGGTGCCGGGCAATATTTTTTCAGGGGAAACAACGACCTTGATGCTTCAGGAAACAAAAAATACGAAGACATCGGCCTTTATATCTGCGACAAAATCAAAGAATATTTTGCAACACAGGATTTTCCGGTCACGGTGAAATACATCGACCCGAGCTACACCCTGCGAAGTACTCCGGCAAATGCCAACGACAGTAAATTTTGTTTCCAGCTTGCCCAAAATGCCGTACATGCCGCAATGTCAGGGCGAACTGATTTCGTGGTCGGGGTTTGGCAAAACGATTTTACCGTTTTGCCCATTCCGCTTTCTGTAAAAGAACGCAAAAAAGTTGATCTCGAAGGAAGCCTGTGGAGTAGTGTGCTTGAAGCGACAGGACAACCTGTTTCCATGAAAAACGACTGATTTTTTCAGGAAAGCAATCTGAGTGAATATTACAGCAAACTCATTTATAATAGTTAGGGCTAGTTTGTTGAGGAAACTCCGGAAATTAACGAAGCAAGTGTTGTTCCTGCAAGTTTATTAAGGGTATATTCCTGAATATCTTTAAAAATAAAACGGGTAGAGCATAAAACTTCGTCTTCGCAATGTTCACATGGCAAATGCTGATCTTCTGACGTACATTGAAGAAGAGCAACCGTTCCTTCGAATATTTTTATAATCTCCAATAAACTAATATTTTCCGGCCTTTTTAGTAAAAAATATCCGCCGGCTTTACCAAGCTTGCTCCCCAAAAATCCATATTTTTTTAATTCCAGTAAAATTGATTCCAGAAACCGTTTCGGTATCTTTTCACTCTCTGCAATCTGGCCGATCAACAGCGTTCCTTTTCCGTATTCTTTGGCCAGTCTTTTCATCGCCAGGATCGCATATTTCGTTTTTTGTGTGTACATCTTTTTGGAATAGCAATATTATTATTTGCAAGTTTAGTGAAAAATAGTGTTAGAACCGTCTTTATACGTTTTTTCACCTATTCCATTTAGGTATTTGAGCTGTTGTTTTTGGTAGTGTCTTTAATTTTATTTGTACACTAAGTCGATAGATAAAATGTACAGTAATGAATATTGAAACAATCACAATTAAAGGAGGACAGGGAAAAGACGGTTCACCTGAAAAAGTAAATGGTTTTACCCTGAAAATGGGAGACATAATAAGTATTGTCGGGCCGACCGGTTGCGGAAAAACAACATTGATTAATGATATTGAGCTGTATGCCAACCGGAACACTCCCTCGAACAGACAGATTTTAATAAACGGTCAACCCATGCCTGAAGATTTCACTTTCGATCCGTCGAAACATCCGGTTGCATTGATTTCCCAACACACCAATTTTCTGAGCGATTTGCCGGTTTGTGAATTTTTAGGCATCCACGCAAAAGTAAGGGGGGCAACCGATGTTGAAAAGGTAATAAACGAGACGATTGAATTTGCCAACCAGTTAACAGGTGAAGCAATAATCAGGACTACGGCAATGACCGAATTGTCAGGCGGACAAACCCGGGCATTATTGATTGCCGATGCAGTAATTATAGGCAATTCGCCTGTCATTTTACTTGATGAAATTGAAAACGCCGGCATCCACAAGACAAGGGCTCTGGAGCTGTTAAAGGATTATAAAAAAATTTTTGTATTTGTAACTCACGATCCTACCATTGCCTTGTTGTCCGATTTCAGGATAGTAATGCGTAACGGAGCAATGCAGAAACTCATTCTGTCGGATGCAACCGAAAAAGAAACAGCCGTCAAACTGAAAAAAGTAGATGATATAATTCTGAAATACAGGGGAATGGTACGGTCCGGCGAAGAGTTGAACCCCGCATATCTGGAAAAAATAATGTTGTAACTAAAATTAGAATTTAAACATGAAGTTAATCGTATTTGCAGGTCCTCCGACCTGTGGCAAAACAACCGTAATCCGCCAGGTACTGAAACGCATAAAAGCCAGTGGATTTAGTCCGTCGTATATTAAAATTGATGTGCTTTACGCCAACGAGGATGAAATGATAAAAGAGGAATTCGGGATTCCTGTAAAAAAAATATATTCCGGGGAATTGTGTCCCGACCATTGCAATGTAGTGGTTCTCGACGAAGCCGTTGAGTGGGCAGAAAGCGTTGGATCTGATTATCTTTTTGTGGAAACGGCAGGCTTATGTCTCCGTTGTTCCCCGTATGTCGAAAATTCGCTGGGAGTAGTGGTTCTTGAAGCCACCAGCGGAATGAATCTTCCCCGTAAAATCGGTCCGATGCTTACCCTTGCCGATATTAGTGTGATTACCAAAATTGACCTGGTCTCTCAGGCTGAAAGAGAGGTTTTCCGTTACCGTGTTCTGGAAAGTGCCAAAGAAGTTACGATTGTTGAAAGCAATGCTTTATACGGAATTGGCATTGACCCCATCGTAAAGCAAATTCTGAAAACAAAAGATGTTGAATTTCCCATGTACCTGAGAGGAAATCCGCCGGTTGGAACCTGTACCATTTGCGTAGGGAAAAAAGAAATAGGAGCCAAAAACCATTTTGGTGTCCTGCGGACTATGGATAAAGAACTTTTTTATGTAGGTGAATAATTTTGAATAAGATGAACAAATTTAAAAAACATCCGAATGAAGTAGGAATGAGTTACATACAGCATCTCTTTTTCGCATTAAATCTTTCTTCTGAATTATTCATTTCAGCGGTATGTTCTTTCATACATGCCTTTTTCCCGTTCTATTTTACAACGTATTCAAGCGATAAAATCAGGAAGCTGAATGAACATTTTACAAAACGGAACAGTCATGAATAATTCAGATAAAATATACCTGGACTATGCAGCCACCACACCTGTCGACCCGAAAGTGCTGGAAGCTATGCAACCTTATTTTTCCATGTACTACGGAAATGCTTCAAGCCTGCATTCATTCGGAACAAAGGCCAAAGAAATGCTGGATGTTTCAAGGGGCGAAATAGCAAAATACATTGGTGCTTCAGCTGATGAAATCTATTTTACTTCGGGAGGTACCGAAGCAAATAACATGGCGCTGAAAGGAATTGCTTTTGCCAACCGGGCGAAGGGAAATCACATTATTGTTTCGGCCATTGAGCACGACTGCATACTGAACACCTGCCGGTGGCTTCAAAAGGAAGGTTTTGTGGTTTCATGGCTGCCGGTCGACCATCAGGGTATTGCAGATGCAGGACAACTTGAAAATCTGATTACACCTCAGACGATTCTTGTCTCTGTGATGTATGCCAACAACGAACTCGGTACAATCCAGCCTGTTGCTGAAATCGGGGAAATATGCCGTAAAAAAAATATTCCTTTTCACTCCGATGCGTGCCAGGCCTTTGGTAAAATACCAATTGATGTCAGGAAGGATAAGATAGATATGCTTACCATTAATTCCCATAAAATATACGGTCCAAAAGGAGTCGGGGCTTTGTATATCAGGAAGGGAATTCATGTTGTTCCCCTGTTACACGGGGGAGGACAGGAATCCGGGATGCGCTCTTCCACCGAGAATATTCCGGGAATTGCCGGTTTTTCAGCAGCAGCCGGATTGTGTTATAACGAAATGGAAAAAGAAGCCCGGAGAGAAATTCAGCTAAAACAGCAACTAATTGCTTTTATGACTTCCGGATTCGACGATTTTTACATGAACGGGAATCCTGCGAAATCACTTCCCGGTTATCTGAATTTCAGTTTTCACGGTCTGGAAGGAGAAACCATCCGTTTGCTGTTGTTGCTTGATGAAAACGGGATCGCCGTTTCGGCAGGTTCTGCCTGCTCTTCCAACAGCAGGGAGAATGCTTCTCATGTTCTGCAGGCAATCGGTCTGAACCAGTTCGAGGCTCGTGGAGGAATAAGAGTCAGTCTCGGACGGTTTACTACTTCAAATGATATCGAAATTCTATGCAAAACAGTGAAAAAAGCAGTAAAACAATTAAATCCCATTTTTTCATAATCCTATAATTGAAACCAGTATGAATGAACAAACTTGCAATACAAATACAATTGATTTGCTGCCCAAACTGAATTGTGGCGCGTGTGGCTATAAATCGTGCAGCGGTTTTGCTGCAGCAGTGGATGAATCGGATATAAACATTGAAAAGTGTATACATATCAGCAGTTCCACAAAGCCGGAAAGCAGGCAATCGAACTGTCTGGCCTGTGCCAGCGCTGAAAATCCGGGAGAGACACTTGACTGGAAAGACAGTCAGGAACGGGATTTCGATTTTATTCTGGATGTATTCGAAGGGGAACCCGGACCGAAAGAGACCATCCTGCCGTACAATCCTGCATTGGTCGGCGAACTGGGAGTAAAAAAAGGCGATGTAATGATAGGCCGCCCGATGGGAATGTCGTGCGGATGTCCTGTTACCCATTGCGGGGTAGTATCGGATGCGGATGCCCGTAACGGGGTAATTCACTGGAATGTTACCGGTCCGCTTCGTCCCCGTTCAGAAGGTTTTATTGACATCGGGTATTATGTGTCGCAGGCGTATGAAGGTATTATCAAAGAGTCGCGCAGGGAGATAAAACTGGGGCACCGGTATTGGTTCCTGCCTCGCAGATGTATGCTGCAATGGAGGCACAGCGGACTGGTAAATGCCGTTTCACGCCGGAAAGACGGCAGTTATAAAGTCAGAATTGAAGGATTGTATATCGGATAAATAACATTAAGAAATCATGTCAAAAATATCGAAAAAACTCACAGATTTGATCGGGAATACTCCTTTGCTTGAGCTTTCCGGTTTCAGTAACGAAAAAAAAGCACTGGCTACAATTATCGGCAAGCTCGAATATTTTAATCCCGCAGGAAGTGTGAAAGACCGCATCGGTTTTGCAATGATTACCGAAGCTGAAAAGCAGGGGCTGATAAATAAGAATACGGTAATTATTGAGCCGACCAGTGGCAACACCGGAATTGCATTGGCCTTTGTTGCTGCATCAAAAGGCTATCGGTTAATACTTACCATGCCCGAAACCATGAGTATTGAGAGGCGTAGCCTGCTGAAAGCCCTCGGTGCGGAACTTGTCTTGACGCCCGGTGCAGAAGGAATGAAAGGGGCTATAAATAAGGCCGGAGAACTGCATCTTAACATCAATGACTCCTTCATTCCCCAACAATTTAATAACCCTGCGAATCCCGAAATACACCGTAAAACAACAGCCGAAGAAATATGGCGGGATACCGACGGAAAAGTTGACATTTTTGTAAGTGGTGTTGGCACAGGCGGAACTATAACCGGAATAGGGGAGGTGTTAAAAAAAAGAAACTCTGGCATAAAAATTATTGCTGTTGAACCTGCCGGCTCGCCTGTCCTTTCAGGAGGGAATCCCGGTGCTCATAAAATACAAGGTATTGGGGCCGGCTTTGTGCCAAGGGTACTTAACAGGCAAATCATCGACGAAATAATTCAGGTTAAAAATGAAGAGGCATTTCAGACAAGCCGTGAATTAGCCCGAACGGAAGGGCTTCTGGTCGGAATTTCATCCGGAGCGGCAGTTTTTGCTGCACTTCAATTAAGTCTGAGAGAAGAAAACCGGGGTAAAAATATTGTGGCAATTCTTCCTGACACAGGGGAGAGATACCTCTCTGCAAATCTTTACTGTCCGGAGAAATTATAATACAACCTTTTTACGCAACGATTTTAAACTAAACAAATATCAGACATGCAAGTGGTTGCCTTGATACCATCCAATAGTCCTTAATTTTTTGTCGTCAACTTTTGTCCTGAAAGATCGACTTTATACTTTGACATTATAGACAAACCGGAACAAAACTCGTTATCGATTGTCACACCGATAATAATGGAATAAATTCGTATGCAAGCCCTTGTCCTGCCATGCCTCTGCCGCTCTGAACAGCATGATGACGGAATAATTACGACACGATAACTTAGAAAAGAGACGACTATTAGTTACATTTGCACAACATATATGAAATTTACTGTTGTCATATTGTCGATGTATATAATCATGCTTTCGGTTTTTCCTTGCAGTGATAAGCCAGGGGGACAGAGAGTAAAAGAAGATGTCATTTCTCAGGATATTCCTCAGTCCCATAATGATGGCGAAGATCATTGTTCTCCGTTCTGCTGTTGCCAATGTTGTGTGACGCCGGTTGTTTTTCAGAACTTTACCGTTCATTTTGAATGCCTTTCTTTCATTCAAAAAGAATATTCCGAATATTTTTTCCCAACAATTTCTTCCCCGTCCGTATCTATTTGGCAACCGCCCAGGATTGGTTAATCATTCTTAACGGGGCAAGCACTTTTTATCAGCACTAAAGTTTCGGGCAATTTTTACCAAAAAGTTTCCGTATGCTTTTATTTGATCTGCTTCAGCCTTTTATGCTTTAGTTAACCGGGCATATCGCCTGATATTCATTCATTTTTATTCAAAATAATATGATCGAACGTATTATTCAGTTTTCCGTCAGGAATAAGTTTATCGTTGGGTTATTTGTCATTGCGCTGATCGGCTGGGGATCGTACTCGCTGACCCGGTTACCAATCGACGCTATACCCGACATAACCAACAACCAGGTGCAAATCATATCACTGGCACCTTCGCTGGCCACACAAGAAATCGAAAGTGTAATTACTGCGCCTATTGAAGTGGCGGTAGCCAACATCCCCGACATCATTGAACTAAGGTCCATCTCCCGATTGGGCTTGTCTGTTGTGACGGTGGTTTTCAAAGATAATGTTGATGTTTACTGGGCCCGTCAGCAGCTTACCGAAAAAATCAGTGAAGCAGAAGAATCGATTCCCAAAGGGCTGGCTAAAATTGAGCTGGCACCCATTTCTTCTGGTCTGGGCGAAATCTATCAATACCGGCTGGTTGTCGAAAAGGGGATGGAAGACAAATTTACGCCCATGGAATTACGCACCCTGCAGGATTGGGTTGTGCGCCGCGAAATGCTGGGGACTCCGGGCGTTGCCGACATCAACAGCTATGGCGGCTTCGTAAAGCAATATGAAGTAGCCGTAAACCCCGACCGGCTGAGAAGCCTGGGGCTCACGCTGACTGATATTTTCCGGAGCCTTGAACGGAACAACGAAAATACCGGTAGCGCATACATCGACAAAAAACCGACAGCCTATTTCATCCGGGGCATTGGTATGGTAACGTCGCTCGAAGACATTGAGAAAATTGCAATAAAGAACACACCTTCAGGCATTCCCATTCTGATCCGCGATGTAGCAACCGTGCAATACGGCAGTGCTACCCGTTACGGCGCTTTTGTGGTCGATACCACCGAAGCCGTGGGCGGTGTAGTGATGATGCTGAAAGGATCAAATGCCCACAAGGTAATCGACGATGTGGAAACCCGCATGAAGTCCATCCAGAAATCGCTGCCACACGGAGTGAAAATTGAGCCGTTCCTCAACCGCTCCGACCTGGTTGGGCGGGCTATCGGCACCGTTTCAAAAAACCTGATCGAGGGGGCACTGATTGTTATCTTCGTTCTGGTTTTACTGCTTGGAAATTTTCGTGCCGGACTGCTGGTCGCTTCAGTCATACCTCTTTCCATGCTCTTTGCCATTTCGATGATGAACCTCTTTTGCATTTCGGGAAACCTGATGAGCCTCGGGGCTATCGACTTTGGGCTGATTGTAGATGGCGCTGTCATCATTGTGGAAAGTGTGGCACATCGGATACAGATGAGCAAAACCCGTCATCAGGGAGTTGGCCGCCTCACACAGGAACAGATGGATGAGAATGTTCTCGACTCCGCCAAACGGATGATGAGCTCTGCCACTTTTGGACAAATCATCATTCTCATTGTTTATCTTCCCATTATGGCTTTGGTTGGGATCGAAGGAAAAATGTTCCGTCCGATGGCACAGGTAGTGGTTTTCGCTTTAATCGGTGCGGCCATTCTTTCGCTCACCTACGTTCCGATGGCTTCGGCGATCTTCCTCAGCAAGGATACAGAGCATAAACGCAACTTCTCGGACAAACTTATTGACTGGTTTCACAGAATATTCAATCCGATAATCGGGTTTGCCCTCAGAAAAAAAATACTGATTACAGTTTCTGCTGCAGTTCTGTTCATTATCAGCCTGTTCGCTTTCAGTCGGTTAGGTGGAGAATTTATTCCACAGCTCGAAGAGGGCGACCTTGCTGCCGGAGTAATGACGCTTCAGGGAGGTTCACTTACCAATACCATCGAAAAAGTGAAGGTTGCCAACAAGATATTGCTTGAAAATTTTCCTGAAATTAAACACGCCGTTTGTAAAATCGGGGCCGGCGAAATACCAACCGACCCAACCCCGATGGAAACCGGCGATTATATCATCACCCTGAAAGACAAAAAAGAGTGGACCAGTGCAAAAACCCGCGAAGAGCTGGTTGAAAAAATGGAGGAAAAACTGGTGGCACTTGCCGGGGTGAAATTTGAATTTCAGCAACCGATCCAGATGCGTTTCAATGAATTCATGTCGGGGTCGAAACAGGACATTGCCGTAAAAATATTCGGCGACGACCTGAATACGCTCTCCGAAAAAGCTGTCGATGTGGAAAAAATCATTCAGCACATTGAAGGAGTGGAAGATATCAGTGTGGAAAAAGTTACCGGTTTGTCGCAAATTCAGGTAAATTACAACCGCGACCGGCTGGCCCAGTACGGGCTTTCCATTGAAGATGTCAACAGCATACTGAGGACGGCCTTTGCCGGGAGTGAAGCCGGAACTGTTTTCGAAGATGAAAAGCGGTTCGGATTGGTTGCCAGGCTGGACAAAGACTACCGCCAAAACCTCGACGATGTGAAAAACCTTTCGGTTGCCCTTCCCAATGGCGGACAAATCCCTTTTGAACAGGTCGCCGATGTTCAGATCAAACCAGCTCCGGCACAGGTTTCGCGTGAAAATACAAAGCGCCGGATCACGGTCGGCTTCAACGTTCGTAACCGGGATATCCAAAGTGTGATTTCCGAAGTGTCGCAACAAATCGACAAAAAAATAAAAATACCGGAAGGATACTACATTACCTATGGCGGACAGTTTCAAAACCTGGAAGCCGCCAAAGCCCGGCTCTCGGTTGCCGTACCTATTGCCCTGCTGTTGATTTTCGTCCTGCTCTATTTTACCTTCAATTCGGCCAAACAGTCACTGCTCATTTTTACGGCAGTTCCAATGGCCGCAGTGGGCGGTGTATTTGCACTTCTGATCCGTGGAATGAACTTCTCCATTTCGGCAGGTGTTGGTTTTATTGCGTTGTTTGGGGTTGCCGTGCTGAACGGAATTGTGCTTATTGCCGAATTTAACCGGCTCGAAAAAGAAGGCATCACCGACATTACCGAACGGGTAACCAAAGGATTGCATACCCGGTTGCGTCCGGTACTCATGACTGCAGCGGTGGCTTCACTCGGGTTCCTGCCAATGGCGCTCTCCACTTCTGCCGGGGCTGAAGTCCAGAAACCGCTGGCAACGGTCGTTATCGGAGGGTTGATCTCGTCAACCATCCTCACACTGGTTGTCCTTCCGGTCTTATATATCCTCTTTTTTTCCGGGAAAATAAAAATTTCATCGGGAAAAAGTCCAGTGAAAAAATTACTGATTGTGCTGTTGCTGCTTTCCGGTTCATCGACTTTCAATACGGTTAACGCTCAAAAAACAGAGACCATCCGGTTGAACGATGCCATTCAGATGGCGCTCGACAGTAATCTGACAATCCGATCATCTGCTTATTCTGTCGATGCACAAAAAGCGCAGAAAGGTGCTTCATGGGATCTTCCGAAAACAGCAATCGAGGGGCAATACGGACAGTTCAACTCGTATTCCAACGACAATAGTTTTACCATTTCACAGTCGTTTGCGTTTCCTTCGGTGTATGTAAACCAGTCGAAACTGGCCGGGGCTATGGTGAAGAACAGCGAACTGCAACTGGAGACGTCGCGTCTCGACATTGCCACCCGGGTAAAGCAGGCATACTGGCAACTGGTGTACCTTGAAGCGAAACAGAAATTGCTTTTCTGGCAGGACAGCCTCTTTGCCGGCATCTCGAAAGCCGCAGAGCTAAAAGCACAATCGGGAGAAACAAACCGGCTGGAAATGATTTCGGCCCGCTCTCAAAGCATGGAGATCAGGAACAAGCTTCACGAAGTAAATGCCGATATAGACACAGCTATTCAGCTGCTTAAAACTCTATTGAACAGCAAAAAAAACTTTATGCCTGCTGATACTTTGCTGTCGCGCATTCAGGTTAACCTTGCAGAAAACAATTCATGGGAAGAAAATCCTTCGGTTGCGCTGGCAAAACAGCAAACAGAAATATCCCGCTACGAGAAAAAGCTGGAAAGCAGCCGCATGTTGCCCGATTTCAGTATAGGCTATTTCAGCCAGACCATGCAGGGAGTTCAGGAAATCGGAGGAATTTCGCGTACCTTCGGCACCGGCGACCGCTTTACCGGAGTACAGGCCAGTGTGGAAATACCTCTTTGGTTTTCCCCTTACCGTTCAAAGATAAAAGCTGCAAAGCTGAATGAAGAGGCTGCCCGCACCCATGCGGAATATTATTCTGAATCGGTCCGGAACAGTTACGTCTCGTTGATGAACGAGTTCTCAAAATACGATCAAAGTGTTGATTTCTACGAGAAACAAGCTTTGCCCGAAGCAGACATCATCATCAGCCAGGCAACACTCAGCTACCGGTCGGGGGCACTGGACTATTTCGATTTTGTCCAAAACCTGAACCATGCGCTGATAATTAAACAAAATTACCTCGACGCACTGAACAACTGCAATCAAACCATCATCCGGATCGAATTCATTACAGGTAAAGTGTTTTAAGGAATGGAAAATCAATTTAGTTTAGTCAAGCCCGAAGGGCGAAATATTAATAACAACGGGTATAACCCGTTGATAGCGAACAGTTACAAAATTGAACCCCATTCGGGGTTCAATGTACATTGTTCCCGCTTTTCCACCAGATTAAACTGGTGGTGGTTAACATTGATCCCATTCGGGATCATATTGCCCTATAAATATCAGGATAAATGACATGAAACAAAAAATAATCAATCTATTGTTTAACAAAGAGAAACACCAGAATTATGATAAAATATAGAATTATATTATTGTTAATCACTTCGTTAACATTAAACACACTGGTCTCATGCAACGGAGGAAAAAAAGCAGAAGCCGAAGAAGAGGAAGTGCTTCCTGAAAACATCGTCGAACTCCGTGAAGACCAGATCAGGCTGGCAAACGTTGAATTTGGCAAAATAGAAACAAAACTGATGAGCAGTACCCTGAAAGTGAACGGGGTTGTAACAGTTTCGCCGCAAAGTCTTGCCACTGTATGTATGCCACTGGGAGGTTTCGTAAAAAGCATTCCGCTTACACCCGGCGCCAATGTCCGCAAAGGACAAACCCTGGCAGTAATAGAAAATCAGGATTTTATTGATATCCAACAAAATTATCTTGAAGCAAAAAACAAGCTGGAAGTTTCAGAAGCCGAATTCAAACGACACAACGAGCTGTACAAAAACGATGTCTATTCACAAAAAAATATGCAACAGGTTACAGCCGATTACAAAAACCTGGAAGCAGAGGTAAAGGCGATGGAAGAAAAACTTTCGATGATCGGGATCAATCCGGCAAAACTCAACGAAGGGAATATCAGCAGCACTGTCAATCTTGCCTCTCCCATTTCGGGGTACATAAAAGCAGTGAATGTAAATATCGGGAAATTTGTTGCTTCGTCGGATGTGCTTTTTGAAGTTGTCAACAGCGATAAACTTTTGCTCGAACTTTCCTTTTTCGAAAAGGATGCCGATAAAATTTCGGTTGGCCAGAAAATCCATTTTACGATCAACAACGAAACCGAAGAGCATGAGGCAGCTATTTATCAGACCGGAAAATCGGTAAACAACGACCGGACTTTTAGCGCATTTGCCAATGTAACCACACCCTGCAAAAACATGTTTCCGGGCATGTACGTCAATGCAGTGACCGAAACATCGGGGAATGAGGTTACGGCTCTGCCCTCCGAAGCCATTGTAAACTTCGATGAAAAAGATTATATTTTTGTCTTTGAAAGGGATAAAGAAGAAGATGGCAGGCCTTTTACCGAATATCGCATGGTTGAGGTACAAAAAGGGGTTTCATCCGACGGTTACACCGAAGTAAAATTGCCCGAAGGATTCAACATTGATGCTTCAAAAGTTGTTGTCAAAGGAGCCTATAATTTATTGTCGGCAAAGAAGAATGCCGGTGAAATGGCTTGCTGATAAAAAATAATCAGGACGCTGTTGTGTTTGTGCTCACAACAGCGTCCTTAAAGAAGAGGGTGCATGATCACACTCTCCATGGGATACAGACTATACGAGGTGAAAAGAATCCTGAGAGAGTTCGTTCGTTACTCCGCTCGTTATCCCGAAATATTTCCACAATGGCTCCACCCATTATGGGATGATATGGAAGTGCAGCTTCTGTCCGTTTTGTAAAGTCCTTGATTTTGTGTAGACCTTCATAATTCTTGAAACGTTTCATTTTATCGTTTCGAGGATCACGATACGAAAAGTAGATAAAACACTTTTTTTGAAGATCCCTGCCGCAATTATTTATTCGCGGGAGGATCGCTTTTTTTTCATTTCGTTTGATTTTGAATTTTTCAATAAACAAACAGTATTATCAATAAGCTGTCAAACCGTAGCTGCAGGCCGGCTATCAACGTCTGTCTGGCATTGGGGAATGTCGGGTCGTCAGTTTGTCGGGCTGACATCGGTTGAGGTGCGTCAGTCGGAGAAAGGAACGAAGCCGTAAGAACATCGGAAAGCGGGTTCTGATGTGTTCGTTCATCAGGCTGAAAGCCTGTAATACCATCAATAGGGAGAAATAACGTGTTCCGCTGATGCGGAAAGATGATTTGTTTGTCATCAGTGGCGACCTTCGGTCGGCATCATCAACCGGATTTTCCACCAAAGAGGGAGACACGGCAGACACCGCCGTCAATTTTTCCGCCCCGGTAGGGGCGAATCCGGCTGAGAGGGACGGTTCAAGAGGTTACTTTGGGGAAGATAGGGTTTTGGCGGATTTTTTGTTTTGAGGGGTGGGGTTTGGCTCTTTTGCAAAAGTTAGTGCTTCCCGAAATTTGAAAAGCCTACTTTTTGAAGTTTTCCATAAAGGCTGATTAACTGTTAATTAACGCTGTTGCTATCAGCCATTTGTTTATAGTTTAGAACGGACAGGTGTGAGATGCTGTCAGGTTATTTCGTCCTTATTTGCTCAATAATCCTGTTTTTGTCGGAACTACCCTGTGATGAACCAAAATAGAAACTAAATACCTGAGTAATAATAGCACTGAGTACGTCCAATACATAAAATACTACGTCTTTTACTTCGGACTTAATGGTGTCGTTGCGCCAGGATAAGTATGGACTGTAAGTGCTGTGCCTATGAACGGATCGACAAATCTGATCGCTTTTTTGCCATTACATCCTAAAAAGATAGTAGCAATGAGAACAAAGAATAAAGTTTTGTCGGTTTTTATCCGTTAAAATTCAATGATGTACTTCGTTTACTGAAATCCACTTCCTTATTTTTTGATAAACGAGACTTCAGGGTCGCCAATCTTTCCGGGAGGGATATCCTTTGCCTTTAATTGCAATACCAGGTTGTTTATCGCTTTCGCTTTGTCGGGCGTATAGAGAGAATAAACCCATTGCCTGCCATTACCGATAATACCAGGTTTAGAGTTGCTCATTTTGTTTCCCGATTCGGTCCATTCCAATACTACATTTTCCCATCCAGGCATTTCTGCCGTTTCGGGCCATTGCAGGATGAGCTGCAACACTTTCGGAGGCGTATCCCACAAATAACAAAATATCACCGCATTGCGGTCGTATTTTAAATCAGCAAACAGCTTTTGCATTTCACTGGTTACCTTTTCTTCCGGAAGGTTGCTCCGGTAGATTACGCAGTCTTTTTCAGTACCTGAAATATTTTGCCTGTTAGAAGTCTCATATTTTGTTTGAGTTTTGACCTTCGGGAAATACACGAATCCTTGTCCGCCCTTTTCAGCCAAATCCAGAACCGGAACAAATGGTTCATCTGCCGTTTCGGTTGCCGAACACAACAGTAACGGGCCATTGAAATACCTGACTGCCCCCGGCGATTTGCCGGGGTGAAGTGCGGTTGTGGCACCCTGCTTTTGTTTGAATGACAGTTCAACAGTCGTTCCCTTGCTTAATTTCAGGTTCAGCTTAACAAAAGAGTTACTTGCCTGGCAATTCGTTACTTTACCGTTTATCTTTAAAGTGAAACTACCCGGTTCGATCCATGATGGTGCGAAAAACTGCATTGTAGTCTCCCCCGATACCGTACTTTCAATAACCTCGAAGTTCACATGACCTTCGTACGGATAGCGGGAAGTTTCTTTGATTGTGCAGTTGCCATTTTGTAGCCGGAGGGTGGCGGTACTGGTTTCATAAAATGGCACAGTTACGGTATCTCCTTCAATAAAATAACTAAACTGCAAGGCCCGCGACAAACCTTCGGCACCACGCATGGAGCAGCAAAACGGAGCTTCATCGTGTTCCTTTACAATACAAACGCCGGTTTGATCGCACACACACTTCGAAACACCAAAACCACCGTTTCTCCGTTGTCCGGCCAATACCCCGTTGAAAAGTATATGGTGTGCATCTTCAAGGTAATCAGCTTTTCCCGTCAAACGCCACAAAGTTACAGACAGAATATACGAGTCTGTTACCGCACAGGCTTCTGTCCATTCCGGTCTATTGAACCAGTTGAAGTTTTCGTAGGTTTCGGTCATGGCCAAATCGCGGTATTGTTTGTACAACTTTTCGGCAAAAGTCAAATCTTCGGGACGGTGCTGTAACTCGTACCAACGGGCAATAGCCGTAGTGGCCGAAAGCATGGCATGTGTTTGGGCGCTGATGGCCACCAGATCTAATTTCCGGTACCGGTCGATAGCCGTTTCGATGGTTGCTTTCAACCCGGCGCAGGGATAAACGGTATATGCGCGGGTCATGCCATCGAGCGCCAGGAACAACTGGCCGATATCGCCGCCCGACAAAACCCAGCTCATCTTTTTCCCTTCTTCCGAATCAACGCGGTAAAACTTAATCGCTTCACAAACAGGAATAATCAGACTGTCAACTACCGATTTTAACCGCTGTGTGGCCTTTGCATCGTTTGTCCAGAGAATGTACTCGGTCAAACCGCACAAAAGTCCGTTGTGGCCGGCCATCACGTCCTCGTTGGCCCGGGAGGCAGGCAACAGCGCACCGAAATAGCCTTCGCTGTTTTCGAGTTCATGGTAATTGGCCATGATATCCTTCAAATTGGAAGGAGCCGGTTGGTGCAAAGCCTGCGACAGCAGTGTTAACCCGTTGATGCACCGGCCAACCGCATCGCCGGGAAACGATTCCCGGTTGACCTCCGAAATGGACTTCCACTGAAAATAGTCATCCTGAAGGCGGTTGAACGACAGTTGAAGGTGCTTTTCAAGAAGCCCCTGAGCCTGAATATCCTGAAAAGCAATGGCTTTTTTGCCCGAAAATTTGCTTTGACCGTTCGCCTGTAAGACTAAAAAGACAAGCAATGATAATACTATAAGATTTTTCCTCATTATAAACATATATTTAGATAGTCTTTATAAACATTGGAACATCTGATTTCAGTATCGTTCGTTAAAAAGGTTTATAATATGGAACTACTTTGTCCTTTTTGAATTTCCCATCAAAAGAAAAAGAAAAATTGGGAGATACTTTCAGCGGGATGGATTGATTGTTGAAATCCACTTTGGCCTGCTTCGTTTCTGTTTCAATACCAACAACTCCAAGTAGTTGGCCTTTTCGGTCGGTTACGATCCGAATGCCTTTGGTGAACGAAAGCACTTTTTGTCCATTTATAAAGCAGTCCACATCGTTCCCGTTGGTTACCATCTGGTAGTTCGACCCCAAATAATCCTGCGAATATTCATACGTTTCGGGCGTATCGAGGCACGACCACCAGATTTTATCTTCGGTGAAATGAATGCCGTACATGCGCGAAACAAACTCCAGCGACGCAAGTATCGACGGTCCATAACCGTCAGGAGAATTATTCGGTATGCCAGTAAATGGATCATATTGTTGGGTGAATCTATTATACTTTTCAAGGTTTTTTAGAAATGTCTTTCCAAGTAAAGTTAATTCAGCATAATGGCCATAGTTTTCAAGAGCACTTATTGACCGTTGATAGGTCAGTCCCTCCGGCTGTCCGCTCCAGTTATTACCCGATTCATTTCTGAACATTCTATCGTTGGCGGCGATCGATGGCAATGGAAAAGGTGTCCAAAACTCTTTCTGATTCATCAGATGGTAACGGATAAATTCGTCGGCCATTTGTTGGTCGAAACTTCCAAAATACATACAGCGTAGGTTGTTGTGAATCAACACGTCGATCTTTTTATTTGAATTATCATGATCATAGCAGGCATGGTTTTTCGCATCCCAAAGGTGGCTTTTTAATGCATCCTGCACCGTTTCTGCCTTTTCCCTCCAATACTTTTCCATTCCATTCCCGATTTCTTTTGAAATTTTCGACAGAACATCCCGACAGGTGTACGAATAAGACATGATGTCCATCGATTCAGCAGGCAGAAGGTATTCTTTGATGTTTTCGAATTTTATCCCATTTATTTCTTTGTCCCTAATATCTTTGGGCAAGGCTTGAATTTTTTCCCATGTTGGCGCATAATCAAAAGGCCACCAATTCGGAATTTTACCCAGGCGGACACATTCGTCTTCGCCTGCATCACCCAGGCACCATATTTCCAGACAGCCATTGCCATTGGAATCACGGGTCTTCCATAAATATTCATCAAACTTTTGCAGCGATTGATACACTTTGGTTATAAACTCCCTGTCTTTATTCAGCAGGAAATACGTTTCAAAGGCCGGGCCGGCCAGAAATAATCCCTGAAACCATCCATAATGGCCCTTCAGTGTATTATTCTCGTTGGTTACCATACCGGGTAAACGACCATCTTCACGCTGATAATCAATGAATATCTCAATGTTATTTCGGGCAATTTCCGGATCTCTTTTTCCATACATATATCCGCCCATGGGCTGCGTTTCGAGCCATACATTTTTATACCAGCCACCTTCAACCAATACCTTGTATTTCCCAAATTGGGCGATATTCCATTTGGCCTTTTCTTCCGCATTGTTATATAGTTTTTGAAGCCGACTGTCGGAAGTTTTAAAATAAACTGGTTTTACGGGGTTTTCAGGTGTCTGTGCGTGGCCTGAGAAATTACTCAGACATGCAGCCAACAAAGCAATTGCTATTTTATTTTTCATGGTTTTTTATTTATAATGCGAATCAAGGGTTGAAAGATATTAAAAAAAGTTCAATAAATAGTTGATAATTAGTGGTTTAATTTTATTTAATTCATTGAAAATAAGTATCTTAGAACTAGTTGCGAATTGACAATTGGATATGATTTCCAAGGATAAGGACGACAAGTTAATAGATGTGACCGTATTTAAAGATGCATGGTCTGGCATTGAGAACAGGACTTTTGGGGGCGATAAAATTTATTATCAAGTTAAAGGTTAAAACCCTGCAATTTCATTGCAGCTACTTTAGTTTCTATAAATTTCATAGATTTACGATATGGTTGAAAATCGAACAAGTAGCCATAGCGTAAGTAAAATGTCAGTACACCTTGTATGGGTGACGAAATATCGATATCCAGTGCTACAAGGGGATATTCAACGAAGGGCCCGAGATTTGATAATTCAGATATGTAACAGTGAGAACGTTCAAATATTGAAGGGAGTCGTGAGTAAGGATCATATACATGTGCACGTAGAATATCCGCCATCACTGAGTGTGAGCATGTTGGTAAAGAAGCTAAAAGGTCGAACGTCCCGTCTATTGCAAATAGAATTTCCCAAGCTGAAACAGAGATATTGGGGGCGTCATTTCTGGGCAGTTGGATATGGAGCTTGGAGTACAGGGCAAATAACAGATGAAATGGTTCAAGAATATCTTGAGCATCATAGAGAGAAGCCCAATACAGAAAAAGGGAACTGGATATTTGAGTAAGAGAGAAAAAATTCATTTTTCTTTTTTTGAACCTATGGATTTTCGAATCCATAGTGGTTTAGTTTGTAAGCGAATTAAAGTATATGGTGGAACATCAAAACTCTGAAATGCTTGCACCTGTTAAGGCCGTAAAGGGAATGACTGAAATAATAAAGCAAAGGCTGAAAGCAGCCGACGACTTATTTTCAACAGCTGTTGCCAAAGTCAGGCAACCTGTTTTTTTGTTAAGTTTAGTTCACCTTTTCTTTTTTGTATCCACCATTCATGTATCAGTCCTTCTATCCGGGCGGTGTTCCATTTTCATACAGCCGGGAAGCGATTTCATGGGCCTGTTGCGATTCGCATTAATTTGTCGGGACAATCAGCGGGCTCAAAGCCTTTGTATAATTAGAACTTATTTACTTAGTAATTTTCAAAAAATAAACTATTAAACTTTGTGAGTGAGAGATGAGGGTGTCCCAAAAGTTAAAAATTCCTCGCAAAGGCCACTAAATAAGAAAATGCTAAAAGCGCAAAGTTATAATTATTAGCTATTTACGCCTTGAATTCCTGGCGAAAAACTTAGTGAACTCTGCGTAGAATAGACTTTTGAGACATCTTCATCTCTTTCTTATATGTTCTTTTCTTAGTTTCTCTTAACAAAAAAGTATTCATTCCATTCAAAAAAACGTCAAAGTTTAATGGAAAGCTGTCCGGTATTTTCAAATTTTTCCATTTTTTCATTTTTGAATAATCCGCACCAACCCCAAAATCTCGTTCACAACAGATATTGTTTCATTCGCAACAGGGATTGATTGATTCGCAACATTTTTTTAAGCCTTGCTGAAATATGCACTAATTTTAAAATTGAAGAGTAGTAAATACTTCAGGATTAGAGTTATTTCCTAAGAAAAAAACAGGGGAAATGGGAAATGGAATATATAAAATAAGAAATATTAAGTTTCAGACTCCACCGGTGAGAAACAAAACAATTATGCAGAAAACAGTCTTAACGATTATTCTGGCAGTTATGTTTGCCGATGTTTATTGTGCCGATGTTCGTGTTGGGAAGACACAACTAAAAGTTAGCCCCCGGTGTTCAGTAGTTTTTAAGAATTCCTTGTCAGTTGATGCCGATGCCCTGGTTCAGAATAACGGAGATGTTTATTTCAGTAATGAACAGGAATGTACCCTGAGTTTAAACACCATTCTTGGCGGAGAGGGGGTATATAATATATCAGGAGAAGACAATTGTATTATAACCGGAGAAGGGGCCGCTGTTTCTTCTTTAAATGTTGAGAGTGGGAATCTGGTTTATGTAGACCATGATTTTACCATATCCGGGGAACTTACTTTGAGATCAGGGATTATTTCTGTCATAGAGGGAGGACAAATAAAAATAACAGGAACCTCTCCGGATGCGGTAGTCTTTAATGACAGCTATGATAATTCTTCATTTATAGAAGGGACTATAGTCCGGAATACAACGTCCGGGAACGAATATTCTTTTCCGATAGGAACAGCCACGGAAGGATTTCATCCGATTAAGATCAGAGATTTGTCATCATCCGGTTACCTGACCGTTATCTACCGTCCGGCATATGATGATGATTGGAATACTGGAAGTACGAAGGTAACCCTTGGCCCGGTTGGAGCATGGCAGGTAAATACGGAAGCTGAAGGGATTACTTTTGTTCCGTCTCTGTCTCTGTATAGTTCATCGGGGATACTGGAGGATTCATACAATATATTTTATACCCCGGAAGTTGAATCAGCGTCTCCCGATTTTTCTCTTGACTACAACTCGGGAACAGGGAGCAATGGTTATCTAAGTTCGTCTACCTCATACAGATCAGGATTGTTTGCCGTGAGTGCGATAAATACAGGTCACAACGTAGAAGGAGAAGAGATTCCTGAAATGGTCAATTTTCTGGCTAAAAACGGGACCGGGCGGACCACCTTTGAGATTCCGGGGATAGAAAATTATAAAGAAGTCATATTATCCATATACAACCGGTTCGGGAACAAGATATACGAGAGCAGCGATTATGCGAATGATTTTGACAGTAAGGATTACCGACCGGGGACATATTATTACAAGTTGATCCTGGTGACCAAAGAAGACCGGAAGATATTGGACTGGAATATTATCGAGATAGTAGAATATAAATAAAAGCCCCGACATCAGTGTATTTAGTTAATGGGGAAGAAAAAGGCCTTCATACATAAAGGGAAACAGATTATAACACAGATACATTAAAACATAACATTCGTGAAAAAAGGATTACTCGAAAAACAGATTATCATAAGTCTGGTTATGTGTTTATTTGCAGGTATATGGCAAGGATATTCACAGGATGTATCGATGCATACACAAGGCATACTTCAGCAGGAGTTTCTCAATCCTGCGTATAATTCATTTCGTGATTACATATCCATAAGTGCCTACAACCGGGTTCAATGGGGCAATAAATTTGAGTACAGCCCGGAGAGTTATGTGGTGAACGTGTTTATGCCGATCAACAAGACGCGTCTGGGAACCAACCTTGGGGTGATTGTTGAAGACATCGGTTTACGGACCACAACCGAGTTAAAGGTTAGTTTGTGCCATAATGTTCCGTTTTCGTCGAAAAGTTATCTGGCTTTTGGGTACAGTGTTGGTTTTTTGCAGAATGCGTTTAACCGGGAAAAAATAATCAGTTATCCGGACGAAGATTTAAGCTTTTTTTTGGAACAAACCGATCTGAACACGATTTATCCGGCAGTTTCGGTAGGGATGTTGTTTTTGTCCCGTCATTGGTTTGCCGGGCTGAGTTCGATGACCACCTGTGTCAAAAAAGGTATGGATGATTCACAATACCTTCCGGGACTTGATTTTTCGTGCGGAGGAATGTTCCCCTTGTCTTCCTGGGTGCAGATGCGGCCCGGTGTTATAGTAAAGTATTACAACGAAAGGGGAATCAAATCGGAGAACGGGGTAGTTACCGATAGCTATAAAATACCTGTATTGATTGACGTGGGAGCCAATTTTTTGATTGGTGATAAATTTTGGTTGGGGACCAGTCACCGGTTGAACCAGGCCCAGACTTTTTCGCTGGATCTGAAGATAGGTAGTTCGATAAAGCTGGGTTACACCTTTGAATGGGGTCTGGGAAGCGGCTTGAACCAGTTTAATTCGCATGGACTTCGATTGTCGTATTCGATAGGGGGCAGTAAGTCTAAAGAGAAGGAAGAGGGTCTGGATATATGGCCGGGAGGCAAACAACAGGCAGGCAACATGTCATCGCTTATTTACTAAAAGTTCGCTGCCCGGCAGATGATTCCGGGATTACAGGAAGCGTAGCAAGCAATTTGAAATATAAAGACAAAAGAAATACAACAAAACTAATTAGCATGAAGAAGTTATACTTGATTTTCGTGATCATATTTCTGGGAATACAGATTAAAGTGATCGCCCAGGACGAAGGGGGCGTAAGTATAGGCAAGGGAAATGTTGATGCAGATCCAAGTGCCATACTTGAACTGGTATCGAGCGGCAAGGGGTTGTTAATTCCCCGGTTGTCTCAGGGAGAACGGGAAGGGATCAGTTCCCCTGCGAGAGGTTTGTTGGTATATGATACCGATAAAAGTAGTTTTTATTACTGGTCAGGCACAAAATGGAAGGTTGTCGGCGGGGGTGTTTCGACATGGGGGATCGTTAAACCTTCATCCGGGGTAACGGAAGGGGAGCTGTTTTATAATACAGAAGAAGAAATTTTATATGTGTACTTGTCAGGGGCATGGGAAGAAGCCGGGACAAAAGGGCAGATTCTAAAAATGGACGGGACCATACTTAAGCTGTTGAAAGAAGGGCAGGAAAAAGGCAGCGAGGTGGATCTGTCGGTATTATTTCAGGACTTATCTTTTCAGGGTACGACCTTGAGTATATCAAACGGGAACAGTGTTGATCTGTCAGATTTTAAACAAACGTTGTCGTTGAATGGAACCATTCTGTCAATTACCAATGGTAATTCAGTTGATTTCCTAACTCTGCTTGAAGACAAAGGCGATATGATGAAATCAACATACGATTCCAATAATAATAGAATAGTCGACAATGCCGAAATGGTTAACGGATATACGGTAAATTCGTCTGTACCTTCCGGGGCGGAATTTACCGATGATCAGCTACTTTCTATTTCAGGCAATAGTCTTACTATCAGTAGTGGAAATACGGTAGTTTTACCTTCATCCGGCAGCTCAACTACAAGCCCGACTGCTCCAGCGACTGCCAGTACGGGGGATACCTATTATAATACGACCGATGGTCGAATATATGTCTATAATGGTACGAGTTGGGAAACGGTAGGCAGTGGCGGAACCACCCCCTCTGGATCAACTTTCCCAACGGCAGCAAATGAAGGTGATACATATTATAATACAACAGACAATGCTCTGTATATCTACAATGGTACGAGTTGGGAAACGGTAGGAGCTGATGATCAGACAGCCACAGAAGTAGCAGTAACTCCAAATTCAACGATAGGCTTATCGAGCAGTAATGTACAAAGTGCACTGGAAGAATTGCAGGGCGAGATAACCACTGCGGCAAGCGGTGGTATGACCTCGGTTGTACATGATACAAGCCTTACGGGAAATGGCGTAATTGGTAATGAACTTGGAATTGCAGACAATGGTGTAAGTCTGGCGAAGATATCTGATGGCGGAGCGAGTCAGGTTCTGACCACTGATGACTCAGGAAATCCTCAGTGGCAAGATATTTCAGCAATACAGGTATCCACCACGGACGAAAAGGTAAAAGTAGGCGCTGCGGGCACTGCAAAAGTGTTAAGTGAGACCGATTTTGACGGGACAACAACTGATATAACAATAAAGGAAGGTGCAGTAACTGCTGCAAAGATTGCTGACGGAACCATTATGTCCAACGATATGAAGGGTACTCCCGCCACTGATCCAAGCAGTGGAAGTAATACAGGGACGTATGTATTAACATCTACATTTGATGGTGGTTTTTCATGGACAGATATTACTTCAGGAGTACCAACCGATGCTGCGAATATAGCGCTGGCGACAGGGAATATCCTTGTTGGCGGGAACGATGGTAAGGCTTCCTCCCTGGATGCGAAGACCGACGGCCAGATACTGGTAGGCAACGGCACCACGGTATCCAGTGTAGCGCTGGGAGGCGATGCCACGATCGACAACACCGGAGCATTGACCATTAAGCCATTGGCTGTGGAAGAAGGGATGATTGCTTCGGATGCAGTAACGACGGCCAAGATCAGTGATTTGAACGTGACCACGGCCAAGCTGGCTCTCGATGCGGTAACCAATGCCCAACTGGCCGATGATGCGGTACAGACCGAAAATATCAAGGAAGGTGCAGTAACTACTGCAAAGATTGCTGACGGGACCATTATGTCCAACGATATGAAGGGTACTCCCGCCACTGATCCAAGCAGTGGAAGTAAGACAGGGACGTATGTATTAACATCTACATTTGATGGTGGTTTTTCATGGACAGATATTACTTCAGGAGTACCAACCGACGCCGCGAATATAGCGTTGGCGACAGGGAATATCCTTGTTGGCGGGAACGATGGTAAGGCTTCCTCCCTGGATGCGAAGACCGACGGACAGATACTGGTCGGCAACGGCACCACGGTATCCAGTGTAGCGATGGGAGGCGATGCCACGATCGACAACACCGGAGCATTGACCATTAAGCCGTTGGCTGTGGAAGAAGGGATGATTGCCGGTGATGCGGTAACGACGGCCAAGATCAGGGATTTGAATGTGACCACGGCCAAGCTGGCGCTCGATGCGGTCACCAATGCCCAACTGGCCGGAGATGCGGTACAGACTGAAAATATCAAAGACGGAGAAGTAAAGACTGACGACCTGGCCGATGCGAACGTAACGGCGAAGAAGATAGCAGGGATCACCACTGACGGCACAGCGGGCCAGGTGCTGGCCTCGAAAGCCGACGGCACCTTCGAGTGGGCCGAGGGGTTGACAGGCAGCCTTGCCACAGGAAACCTGTTTGTAGGGGATGCCTCCGGGAAAGCAGTAGCGCTGGATGCGAAGGCCGACGGACAGATACTGGTCGGCAACGGCACCACGGTATCCAGTGTAGCGATGGGAGGCGATGCCACGATCGACAACACCGGAGCATTGACCATTAAGCCGTTGGCTGTGGAAGAAGGGATGATTGCCGGTGATGCGGTAACGACGGCCAAGATCAGTGATTTTAACGTGACCACGGCCAAGCTGGCGCTCGATGCGGTCACCAATGCCCAACTGGCCGGAGATGCGGTACAGACCGATAACATCAAGGAAGGTGCAGTAACTACTGCAAAGATTGCTGACGGGACCATTATGTCCAACGATATGAAGGGTACTCCCGCCACTGATCCAAGCAGTGGAAGTAATACAGGGACGTATGTATTAACATCTACATTTGATGGTGGTTTTTCATGGACAGATATTACTTCAGGAGTACCAACCGACGCCGCGAATATAGCGTTGGCGACAGGGAATATCCTTGTTGGCGGGAACGATGGTAAGGCTTCCTCCCTGGATGCGAAGACCGACGGACAGATACTGGTCGGCAACGGCACCACGGTATCCAGTGTAGCGATGGGAGGCGATGCCACGATCGACAACACCGGAGCATTGACCATTAAGCCGTTGGCTGTGGAAGAAGGGATGATTGCCGGTGATGCGGTAACGACGGCCAAGATCAGGGATTTGAATGTGACCACGGCCAAGCTGGCGCTCGATGCGGTCACCAATGCCCAACTGGCCGGAGATGCGGTACAGACTGAAAATATCAAAGACGGAGAAGTAAAGACTGACGACCTGGCCGATGCGAACGTAACGGCGAAGAAGATAGCAGGGATCACCACTGACGGCACAGCGGGCCAGGTGCTGGCCTCGAAAGCCGACGGCACCTTCGAGTGGGCCGAGGGGTTGACAGGCAGCCTTGCCACAGGAAACCTGTTTGTAGGGGATGCCTCCGGGAAAGCAGTAGCGCTGGATGCGAAGACCGACGGCCAGATACTGGTAGGCAACGGCACCACGGTATCCAGTGTAGCAGTGAGCGGCGATGTATCGATCAACGGGACTGGCGTCACGACTGTAAAAAAGATCCAGAATGTGGCCGTATCGTCAACCCCACCTGACAACGGACAAGTATTGGTATACGATGGGACGACTAATAATGAGTGGGTAGCTACCGATATGGCCCTGGTTGGAGAAGGTACAACCGATGGAAACACCTTGCGCTGGAATAATATTTCAAAGAAATGGGAAGATTCGTCGGCCTTAACCAATGACGGGACGAATATTGCTACCTCCGGCGATTTGACAGTATACGGTAACGACATTGCTTTTGGCAACGGCGAAACTATCAGTAATACAACCGGCGGGACAGTAGCAATAACAGCTACTACCTTGTCAGCTTCAGGAAAAATAACGGCTGACGGCGATGTTGTTGCCAAACGTTATGTGGCTACCACGCCTTCAGTTATTACACCTGCTTCGGAGACTACAGTAGATTTATCGGGCGGAAATGTTTTTACAATCGATGTGATAACAAATATTACTACCCTTACGCTTAACAATGCGCCACTACAGCCGGCAACATTCATGTTTAAACTGACTTATTCTTCATCAGCAACCTATACAATTACCTGGCCTTCTTCCTTTAAATGGAGCAATGCCGAAGAGCCGGTTTTAACTTGTGTTGCAGGCAAAACAGATATTATTTCTGCTTTTTTTGACGGTACGACTTTTTATTGTGCTTATGCACCTAATTTTTAAAAATAGGAAACCTTTGTTTTACAATGACTTGCATTGGACGATATAGGGGCTTGACTAACTGAAAATTGAGTTAGACGGATAAGATTTTCTTCAGGAAGATTTTATATAGCAACAGACATAGATTGGAAAGTCGAAGTAATTACTGGAATTATAGAAACCTAATTTGAAAATTCATACAGATGAAATTGTATATAACAATAATGTTAGTGGTTTTTCCATTTTTTCTGTTTGCACAGTGGAAAGAACCGAAACAGGGACAAAACCCGGTCGATGCCTTCAAAACGAGAAAAAGTATGACCGCAGAAGAATTGGAAAAACTGGGAATTGAACTACCTGGGACTCATTTTACCATCACGGGAAATATTAAAAATCTAAAAGATAGTACGTTGGTGTTTCTTTCGGATATGGATAACGGGAAGAGCCTTGCCCAGCAAAAGGCGGTAAAAGGCAGGTTTAAGTTACACGGCCAACTGGAACACGAAGGGCTTTATGCGATAAGTTTTCCCGGATACAGCGGGAGGGCAACAGTGTTCATGGCCAATGATTCTGTTTTTATATCCGGCGATGCAGGCCAACTGGAAGCGCTTACAATTAAAGGCCCGGAAATGGTAACCGATTTTGAAGCGTACAGGCACAGGTTCGATGCCGAATCGGTAAAATTGTCCGAATTGAACAGAAAGATCAGCATTGAAAAAACCGGTGACAAAAGGGATTCGCTGATTGGCGAATACAAAAAAATAGTCGTAACAAATGCCGATCAGTTTTTAAAAGAAAAAGCAGGGTCCCCGGTGTCGTGTTTTGTTTTGTTCACCCTTTCAGGCTTATTTAATGACCAGTCGGAACTGGAAGAACGTTTTAACAGGCTTTTACCGGAAGCACAAAAAGGATGGTATGCCGAGTTAATAAAACGGAAGCTGAATGAGAACAAAATTAACCCTGTTGGCTCCATGGCCCCTCTTTTTAAGCAGCAGGATACCAACGGACAGGAAATATCGCTGGACAGTTTCCGGGGGAAATATGTACTTATTGACTTTTGGGCTAGCTGGTGTAAACCATGCATGGAGCAGATGCCCGGCATAGTTTCGGTTTATCGGCAATATAAAAATAAAAATTTTACCATACTGGGAGTGTCGCTCGACATGGAACACGACAGTTGGATGAAGGCTGTCGCCGACAATAATATGGACTGGACGCAGGTAAGCGACCTGAGGTACTGGGACAACGAGGTTGCCGGTTTATATAAAATAGAAAGCATTCCTCAAAACATATTGGTTGACAGGGACGGAAAAATTGTAGCTAAAAACCTTACAGTAGACCAGTTACAGAAAAAACTGGCGCTACTCTGCAAATAACGGATCTCTTCTAACTAGTCAACAAGGGACAAAAACATAAAAAGTGAAACAATGAATCGGTTGCAAAATATACGAAAAAAGATGTACATACGAAGAAACCTGTTAAAATGGGTTATGGTATTCTTCCTGGTTTTGTTTGCCTTAGGTGGTTTTTCCCAGCCGACGGTTAGCGGATTTACACCGGTAAGCGGGCCCACGGGCTCGGAAGGCTCCACCACGGTAACGGTCAGCGGGACCAATTTCAGTACCACGCTTACCGACAATGTGGTTATGTTTGGCGGTGTACAGGCTGAAGTAACGGCAGCCACCGAAACAGAACTTACCGTTACGGCCCCCTGGGGCGCTACCTGGCAGCCCCTGAGCGTAACGGTAGTCCCGGCGGCACAAACAGCTTACAGTTACACGGTGG
>Ga0183096_1000507_pt1 | contig 50495 bp, 55 predicted proteins | sample Biomet5_FD_127791 | JGI IMG/M metagenome (GOLD analysis project Ga0183096, IMG submission 127791) | Microbial communities from bioreactor (seeded with sewage sludge) at LBNL, California, USA - Biofuel metagenome 5 (version 2) (version 3) | ecosystem: Engineered > Bioreactor > Anaerobic >... | reverse complement strand
GCCAGTGCGACCGCCGTCGCCTCTTCTATGATTCCTATTATGATAGCTGTTTTAAAAAGCCTAAATATTCAAGGGTTAAATATTATTGATATTACTATGTTATTACAATTTGTGGTCAGCTTCGGGTTTATTCTACCTGTAAACTCTCCCCAAGGCATCCTTGCTTTTGCCACGGACACGTTTACAGCTAAAGATTGTATAAAAGTTGGCTTACCCATTACGTTTATAGGTTATATACTTTTGTTAATATTCGCAAACACTTATTGGAAATTCTTGGGAATATTCTAATATTATCTTTGTAAAAATTTGGGAAAGTTGTTGTCTAGAGAATCTTATCAACTCTAGGCAACAACTTTTTTGAGCTTAATTTTTAATTGCGAATGGAAATATCAAAACTAATTCTTTTCATCTAAATCCCAAAAGTTTTTTTAACTCTTGAAGATGTGTACGTCCGATTGGTATATCTTCCCCCTTAATCCCTCTCATATGAACCATATAAGAACCATGAAACCATGGTATAACTTCTTCCACAAAATCCAAATTTATAATGTACTGCCTATGTACACGCAGGAACGAAGCATCACACAAAATATCCGCAAGTTCTTGCAAATTCATCTGCACTGCAAATTCGCCGGCTTCCGTTCTGACAAAAACATCTTTGTCCTTAACATAAGCCATTATTATTTCTTGTTGAGCTAGTGGACACAACCTACCATCCTTAAAGACAGTAACCCGGCTTACTTTTTGCACAGTTTTAGGTTCCTTACACACTCCCGGCAGTAAATCTCTTACTTTACACAAAACCTTTGTGAGTTTAATCTGGGTAACAGGCTTAGTAATATAGCCGACAGCAGGCGTTGCAAAAGCATGTACAGCATATTCCTCATAGGCTGTTACAAATACTATCAAAGGCTTATAATCCATTGTACCTATACATTCAGCAAGCTCCAACCCACTCATACCGGGCATCTCTATATCTAAAAATACCAATTCGCACTTATTCTTAGCTATATAGTCTAAAGCAGCCTGACTTTGATCGAATTTTTCTAACACTTCAATATCAGCATGGGATTGTAACAGATATTCAATTTCATCGCAAATTGGCAATTCATCATCAACAATTATTGTGCGTATTTTCATGCTACAGCTCGCCTCTCAAAAGGTATCTTAATAGTAAAGGAGGTCCCGACGCCCTCTTTACTTTTAACGATAATTTCGCTTCGTTCCTTATAAAGTCCTCTTATGCGCTTTACTACATTAGAAATTCCAATACCTTCAGATTTTAAAGAAAGTAAAACTTTTTGTTTATCTTCACTCATACCAACACCATTATCAATAATGGAAACCACCAAACTACCATCAGTTTTAGAAATATTTATATTTAAATGGCAATCACTGGTCTTGGGAAACAAACCATGTTTTACTGCATTTTCAACTATAGGTTGAATGGTAAACGCTGGAATCAGACACCCCTTTAAATCATCATTAAGATAAGTTTCTATAGTCAAGCGGCTACCAAATCTTGCTTTGACAATATTAAGATATGCTTCAACACTACTAAATTCTTCCTCTAAAGTTACAAGCCCGTCATGTCTAGCAAATGAAAAGTGTAACATCTCTGAAAGGTTAGCTAGTAATTCCCTTGCTGTCTCCGGCTCTGTACGACAAAAACACATAATAATAGATAAGGTATTAAAAAGAAAATGTGGATTAATTTGTGCCTGTAAAGCCTTAAATTCGGCCTGTTCTCTTAAACTGCGTTGTTGCTCCATATCAGCCAAAGCAATCTGTGTTGACAACATCTTGGCGACACCTTCAGCAATTTGTATATCAATAGGAGAAAGACCATTATTCTTAGTTTTATAAATTCTTATAGTACCAACTCTAGCATTTTTTACAGTTAATGGTACTATAACGCCACAGGTCAAGGGGCAATCCGGGTGCCCACAATAAGGACCATCATTAAAAGTAATAGTTTCTCCTGTTTCCAGCACTTTAAAAGTGTTGGAAAAATTTATTGGATGCCCGCAAAGATGATGATCGGCACTAATACCAGCAAACCCTAAGGTTTTTTTTGTATCACTAATACATACCGCTGCTTCACCAGCTAGTTTAGTAATGATTTCCGCCGTTTTTTTTGCAGACTCCATTGTTAATCCCTCTTTAAGAAAGGGCAGGGTTTCATTGGCAATAGCCAGCGAAATCTGTGCTGCTCTAGCTCCGGCCAATTCAGACTGATTTTGCATATCTTTCATAATAAGAACAAACAACACTGTGCCAATAACTGTAACGCTAGCAGTTGGCAATGCCGCTATAACCTCAAAATTCCAGGCCGCTTCAAAGGGTTTAGCAAATGCCAATGTAAGACCTTTTTGCAAAATTTCTGCACTCAAGGCTACCACTGCCGCAATTTGCCACTTCAAATTTATGAAACCAATACGATGGCGTACCAATCCTGCCATAATACCAGCAATAACAGTAGCAACAGCACAGCTTGAAGCAGTAAAGCCCCCTAGAAAATAGCGATGTAAGCCACCTATAATACCAACACTAAGCCCTACGTAAGGCCCGCCTATAATACCACCCATCAGAGTGCCTACTATACGAGTACTAGCCAGTGCCCCATCTATTCTAGTTCCATAATAAGAAGAAATAATAGACAACGAAGAAAAAATAACTGTAAATAAAGCCCATGCTGACAACGAGTAAGGGTGCATTGCATAATACATAATCTTTTTGCTGCGTCCAAGCAAATAAGCAATCATAGCTGAAATACACATCTCACCTAGCAAAGCAAATAATAAATGCATACAACATCACCTTTTTTTATTTTTACAAATAATACAAATTTCATATTTTAAAATTGGCTCACAATGAATACAATTTTTATAAACAAAACCTTACTGTGCTCGAAAAATATTATACCATAAAAATAATACACAGACTTAAAGACATCAGAATTAAACATTCTGATGTCTTTAAGATTGCCATATTTATTGCCTTACAGGTGTGAAAAAATTTATGTCTTATTTTAAAAATTAATAATTATAAACTAACACCAGAAAGCCCTAATCATATAAAAAATATTATGAATTGACGTAAGCTATTATTTCCCTTATGTTTTCTCTTCTTGTAAAATCTACTGGCATATTATAACTGGCAAGCATACCTAGTTCGTCAGATGTTAATTTATGTTTCCCTTTCAACATTAGCTTCCATTTCAAAAATGTCATGATTACTTTATACAAAAGGCTTAATTTACTGTAATCAAAACCACCTCGCAAATAAAACAATCGTAAATACTTTTGTTCCTCGATAGTAAAGTTATGATTTCTAACTACATTTACAACTTCATCGCTAGAAGGTGATAGCCCTGTCGCAAGGACGATAACTTTTTTATTTTTTAGTTTTCCGATATTCTGCTTTATATATTTTACCCCGCCAATACCTATAGCGTATAATCCACCGCCATAAATTACGGTATCGTAGCCTTCCAGCATATCAGTAGTAGCTTTAGCAACATTCACAATATCTGCAGGCAAATCCTCAGCAAGCCATTTTGCATATTTCTCTGTAAATCCTGTTTTAGAGCTATATATTACCAAACTTCGCATATTAGCCTCTATTCCCTATATTATTTTATTCCTCGCATTTATATATTTCCACACATAATAGCATTTATTTTATCTCGTAATTTTTCTTTATCCCAATCCCACCAACAAATAGCTTGCAATTTTTTAATTGTTTCATCATCAAAACGTTTTTTTATGAAATGTGCCGGTACGCCGCCAACTATTGTATATGGCTCAACATCTTTTGTTACTACAGCCCTTGTTCCTATAATTGCACCATTGCCTATATGAACTCCAGACATAATAATCGCTTCGTATCCAATCCATACGTCATTGCCTATAATTATATCACCCTTATTATCCCAAGCTTGTACAACATCTTTCTGTGCAAAGCCATATTCTTCCCAAAACAATGGAAAGGGATAGGTCGATAAAGACTTCAAGGTGTGATTAGCACTTGTAAAAATAAACTTGGCACCACAAGCTATAGAACAAAACTTTCCAATAATCAATTTGTCGTTATTAATAGGATAATGGTATAAAACATTGTTTTTCTCAAAGTCAGTAGGATCATTTACAAAATCATTATATATTGTATAATCACCGACTTGAATATTGGGATTGGTAATTATAGAGCTAAGATAAACGGTTTGTTTATCACCTGTACGTGGAAATATTTTTTCTTCCGGAATAGACATAATAAGTCCCCCTAATATTTTAGTTGTTTTTCAATGTCATTCCGGCAATTACAATACAATTCTTCATTGCCTCACTCCCTAATATATTAATTTTTCGTTCTTAGAAAAACTGCCAAATACCGTAAACTTGTTTACCCTTTATGGCTTTATATAACTATACCCTTGCCTTTGTAATATAGCAAGCCTAGTGACACCGGCAGGAACTATACTAATGAAACTTGGCAAACGCTCTTCCGCAATAACGTTTGCTCTTAAAGCGTTCCTACATGCCGAAATTGTCACGCCCTTACTAATTAGGAACTTCATTTCTCCTACTAATTCTTCAGTGTTTTCAGCCCTGTTATCGGCAAAAATTATTACAGCCTCGGCATTAGCTACAATTTCTATGGAATATTCGGCATCAGCAATGTCTTCTAAAAAATTTTTTACATTAACCAAAGTCAACTTCCATTTACTTACTTCATCAACATGAAAAACAACCTTAAATCCATCCATTTGTTCACCATATCCTTCCACTGTTATCATAGGTTACTTATAAAATTCTGGTCTACGTAGTCTGAAATATGGCTTTCTTCGGCGTATAATAGCACTTTGTGCTAAATCTATTTCTCCATACAATATTTGTTCTATACCCTCTGCCTTAGATACAACATTGCCGAGTGGATCAATCACTATAGATTGACCAATAAAGTTCATATTATCCTCTTGCCCTACCCTGTTGCACATAGCAATATATACGCTACTTTGCATCGCTTGAACACGCAGTTCCCATTCAAATAATTCCAATGGCTCACCCTCGGTGTTAGCCGTAGGGATAATGATTAAATCAGCACCCATAGCAACGCAGGTACGAATGCTTTCCGGCAAATGTCTATCAAAACAAATTACGATTCCTATTTTTCCAAAGGGTGTGGTATAAACCTTAAACCCATCATTAGACGGCGTGTAATAGTCCTGTTCATAGAAATATTTCCCTTGGGTGATGTGTACCATCTTAGAAATCCCCTGGATTTCACCGCAAGAACTAATAAGCAAAGAAGCATCGTAAAATCCATCTACTTCTTTAAGATAAAAATTGGGAGACGATATTATTCCCAACTCTCTACTTTTAGCAGTTAACTTTTGAATAAAACTGTGGTCCAACGTAAAGGCATACTTCTCCTTAATTAACTTTTCATATTGTGGAAAGAAAATATTCAACTGCAATTCAGGAAAGAAGATTAAATCAGCTTTATTTGCGGCCGCTTCTTCCATAGCAGACAAGGACTTTTGTAAATTATCAGTACTATTTTCCTGCATCTTCATTTGTGCTAAAGCAATTTTCATCGTTTTTTCCCTCCAAAATATTAATCTCTCATTTTGAGATAGTCTACCATAGGGCGATAAGTCTCTGGTTTATGGTGATAATAAAAAACTCTGTTACGTATTTTTTGCAGCTCCATTTACAACCTCGCCCCTTTCCATAATGACGCTTGAAAAGTCGATGATGATCAACTCTTAATTATGCCTAGTTTGAAAACATGGATTGTGCCAGCTATGTGAAAACCATATCATTCCTTATCAGTTAAATAATTATAGCCTCGCCCTAAACAAATTACAATGCCTTCTCCTCTAGCAAATCCGTACCATATGAGTTATCGATTGCACAGAGCCATGTACCTTGTGAATTTTTCTTAAACACATATGTTGCTTTTCTCTCCATCGAACATTCTGAATCCTTTATATCTGCGTCAAGATACGTTTGAGAGAGCACTAAGGCTGTATCTCCTGCTTCTAAAATAATCATTTCCCCTTGTGTCGGCACCATACTATTATTGAAATATTTAGCAATTGCAATAAATGCCTTTTTTATTTCCGCTTTACCCCTTGCAATCATTCCTGGTTTTACAACTAAAATTGCGTCATCAGCGTAAAAATTCATCAATGTATCAAAATCTTCTTGTCTTATCGCAAGATCACATTTTTTAATAAATTCTTTCAATTCATGTTCCAAGGTATCTACCTCCATTACTTGTTCAGAAGAATTTAATTACATTCTTCTGTTAACTTTTTATTTTCTTGCAATTATAAATAATCTTTTGAATTCAAATAAAACAGTTCCATTTTCGCTTGCTACATAGCACTCAGAAATTCTATCATATAACTTTTTTATAAATAAAGTAGTCTGTTTTTCATCCAAACACTCCAGATAAGGTAACAATGCAGTTCCTTTGATAAAGTCAACTATAGCATTACAATCCTTCATTTGGTGAATATAGTTTGTTTTCCATATATCGATATTAGAATAATATCTACTAAACATATCATAATATTCCTTGAAATTATAATTAAAGTAAGTACTAGTTACCAAATTACCAAATAATGCTTTATTGGTATCAAACTCCAGTGATACCTCTTTAATGATTTTAGCAACCTGCATTTCCTCAAAGTATGGTATTTGAATGGCAAATGCACCATTTTCATTTAATAATTCTTTAGTATTCTTAATAAATTCTTCTTGATTTGGAATCCACTGTATAAATGCATTGGAAAAAACTAAATCAAAAGTACCTAAATCATTTAATTTTCTGCTACAATCTCTTTGCATCCAAGTAACACCACTTATTGATTTTCTTGCCTTATCTAACATATTTTCCGACAAGTCAACCCCTACTATCTCAGATTCCGTAAATCTTTTTTTTAGTGTAAGTGTACTCATGCCAGAGCCACAACCAATGTCAATAATTCTCTCAAATTTTCCACCGTCTATTTTGTTCAATAGATCTATTGATGGTTGTTTTCTTTCCTTTTCGAATTTACCATACATATCCGCACTCCACATATAAAATCACCTCCGTCATATTTTATCTTAATATTTAATTTATTATAGTTGCGATATATAATATTTGTAAAATAGCTTTTTTATGATAAATACAGTGTCATATCATACCAGCATGCACCACCGTGTGAGGAAACAGACTTTCCTTCATCAAGATACCCAAACTGCTCATAAAATGGGATTAGTTTTTTCTTACAGGTCAAGGTTATAATAGCTTTGTGGCTTTCCTGAGCCTGTTCAATAAATTTTTTCATCAAAAGAGCGGCAATTCCTTGATGCTGCACTGATGGGTCAACTGCCAAGCCAAAAATCATTTGGTAGGGAGCAGCATCATCATGTAACTCTATGGAACGATATAGTTCATCAGTAAGTTTCTTTTGTTTGGCGACAGACCCATTTATAAAACCAATAATTTTATTTTCTTTTTCGGCCACAAGAAAAGACCTTTTAAATGCCATTATTCTTTCTCTTAAACTTTTATAATCTGCAGCTTCTTTTTCCGGAAAACAAGTGCTCTCTATATCAGCAATTCTTTCTAAATCATTCAAACTAGCCGGTCTAACAATAATTTCCATTGGGAAATCCTCCTTATTAATATACTAACAGTTATTTTAAACTAGTCTCTTAAAGAAGATTGTACCAAAATGTATTGCCTAGTGTAAAAGTTTATTATCTACTGAAAAATTATATATATACATATCATCTGTTTTATTAGCCTGGTTATTGCTATAATAAATTATAGCAAATTAGTAAAATAAAATCGTAATAGGAGGATTTGAAATGCTTGGAAGAGATGAATTGAAATATATCAAATCTCACCTTGATTTTTGGGACAAATTAAGTGAAGAAGAAATTGATTTACTAGAGCGCAATATTACAAAAGTATCCTATAGCAAAGGCTTAAATCTTAACAGTACTAACAGCGAATGTCTTGGCGTCCTGCTTATAAAAAGCGGTGCCCTACGTGTATATATACTATCCGAGGATGGCCGTGAAATAACTCTGTACCGACTTTCACCAAATGATGTTTGCGTATTATCAGCTTCTTGTATAATCAAAAGCATCACCTTTGATGTCCATATTGACGCTGAAATTGACACAGATGCTTACCTAATAAATATTGCCGCCTTTAGTAAACTTAGCACCGAAAACGTATATGTTGAAAACTTTACTTATAAAAAGACGATTGAGCGCTTTTCAAACATTATGCAGGCCATGGAACAAATCCTTTTTATGCGTTTTGATAAAAGACTGGCTATTTTCTTGTTAGACGAAATAACAAAAACAAACTCACAAGAACTGCATATAACGCAAGAGCAAATTGCAAAGTACATTGGCAGCGCAAGAGAAGTTGTTTCCCGCATGTTAAAAATATTTCAATCAGAAGGAATTCTTGAACAAACGCGAGGTGCAATTCGCATTATTAATAAAGAAAAATTGCAGAACATTATATAGCTGTAAATTAAAAGGCAGAGTTTTCAACTCTGCCTTTTAATTATTCACTTATTGACTAACGTCCCTTTAACAATATAAAAATGCTCATTGAGTTTTAAATATTCTATTTCTTTGAAACCGGCAGCTTGAAGCATTATTTTTACATCACTGCTATCTAGTCGATGATCTACAGGTGGTCCCCAGTCACTTTCTGCCCTTATCCATTCGACAACCGCAATTTTCCCGCCTAGAGCAAGAATTCTTTTTGTCTCATTGATAAAAGCCATTCCATCTTCAATTTCATGCAACACAGTACAGATGAACGCATAGGAAACAGAATTATCTTCTAACTTGAAATTGTATTTATCTGTAATCACTGTTCTAATATTTTCTATGTCATTTTCTTCAATCTTTTTATCAAGTTCCTCAATCATTTCTTTACTAACGTCAAGTGCAAAAACAATACCCTGGGGACCAATTACATCTGCCGCCGGAATAGAAAAGTAACCAATTCCACAGCCAATATCAGCAAGTCTTGCTCCTTCATTTAGACCTATTTTATTCAAAACAGTTCTTGTTGGCAGCATTTCTCTGCGCTTTGGGCTATCTAACTTTTTCTTATTGTTGATATCAAACTCATGCTGCATATTTATATCCCCTACATCTTAATTTTTATATTTATCTTTTATTAAATCATTCAAGCATATTTAAAATAGCCTGCTTAGATTTAACTCCTACAGTACTTTGAGCTACTTGACCATTTTTCATCACTACCAGAGTTGGAATACTGGAAACAGCAAAAGTCTGTGCTAAATCCGGTTCCTCATCTACATTAACTTTACCAACCTTCACTCTACCAACGGTCTCTTCTGCTATTTCCTCAACTATTGGTCCTACCATTCTACATGGTCCACACCAAGAAGCCCAAAAATCCAGCAATACCGGTTTGTCAGAGTTCATAACCTCTTGTTCAAAATTATCCTTTGTTATTTTTAATACGCTCATGTTAATCTCTCCTTTTTATATTTATCTTTTATTATGTAAGGCAAAAAGAATATTATTGTCTGTTTATTCCGGAATAAGAACTCATTCCACCTGCCACGTTGACAACATCAAATCCTTGAGTTGCAAGTTTTTTGGCTGCCCCGCCACTTCTTGCCCCTGATCTACATATTAGGTAATAAGTTTTTTCCTTGAGCAAATACTTTTCCGGTTCCTCCAGTAAATTTCCCATAGGAATATTTTTAGAGGTCTTTAAGCTTCCGCTTTTATATTCATATGGTTCTCTTATATCTATTAGCTCTACTTTACCAATGAGGTCATCCATAGCCTTAACATTTATTGATTTACTTGTATCCCTCTTAAAAAAATTAAACATTCCTACGCCTCCATCCCAAATGTAAAAGTTATCACCTTTTCATCTTTTACAACTTTATTATAGCAATTTATTTATTTCTTTTCTGTAACCTTGTCACATTGCCGTATAAACATAATGATAATTTGCCGAACCTTTTATTTTCCAAAAGCGTTTTTAGTTGGTTTTATCACTGCTGTTACCTCACGTACTTTATGCTTTAATACCTGCGAAAGCATATTTAACTAACGCTTTTATGATATCTTCATCTATTTTTTCGTTAGTTACTAATAATCTATAAAAAAGTGGCCCATAAATTAAGTCAATACACAATTCCAAATCCAAGTCTTTTTTAAGTTCCCCTCTTTGCATTCCTTTTTCTAAAATTCGCCGTGAATCCAGCCGCCGCGGATTGAAATATCTCAAACGGTATGCTTCTGCCAGTTTACAGTCAAATTGACCTTCTCCAATTAATTCTGTAATTACTTTCCCCTCTGTAGTTGTTAAAAAGTTAGCTAAATTACTAGCCTGAATAACGATATCCTTTATAACTGAGCCAGTATCAGGTGTTGGGAGCCTAGACATCGTAGCAGATAAAAATCCATCCATAACGACCGCCGCTTTATTAGGCCACCATTTATAAATAGTAGCTTTACTTACCTTAGCCCTTTCAGCAATTTTTTCAACAGTTACTTTTCCAAAACCATATTCCAGCAACAAATCATACGAAGCTTCAAGAATAGCTTTCTCCGTTGCAACGTTGCGAGGGCGCCCCTTTTTCTTTTCCAAAAAAATTCCTCCTTCAATATTTAATAAAGAAACTATACGTATATTATACTAAATATATGAGAAAAATGAAATTGTCTATTTACAATACTAAACGTTCAGTATATAATTTCTACAATGAAATTATTTTTATTGCTTATGCTAATGACATTTGGGAGGAATATAACTATATGAATAATCAACTTTTTAAAACAAATAACGTCTCACCATGGATTACAACTCTTTTAGCCCTTGCCTGTGGTGTATTTGTTGCCAATCTTTACTATGCGCAACCACTAATTGGCCCTATTAGTATTGATACTCACCTTTCCTTGGCAACCTCAGGATTAATCGTTACACTAACTCAAATTGGCTATGTCCTAGGTTTATTATTTATTGTCCCCTTGTATGATTTAATTGAAAATTGTAAGCTTGTTGTAATAACATTAATTTCTGTGATTTGTTCATTGATAATAGCTGCTTTCACAAATACAGCCATAATTTTTCTTATAGCATCACTATTTATTGGCTTAGGATCAGTTGCAACCCAAATACTAGTGCCCTATGCTGCTCATCTAGCGTCAGAAGAACTGCGCGGCCAAGTTGTAGGGAATGTAATGAGTGGCTTACTTCTTGGTATTATGCTAGCACGGCCAATAGCGAGTTTTGTTGCTGACCTGTGGGGTTGGCACATGGTATTTATTCTCTCAGCTATTATAACAACAGTATTAGCCATTATATTAGCATTTGCTCTTCCTAGTCGTAATCCTTCTCCTTCTATGAGTTATTTGGGATTGCTCAGTTCTATGTGGGATCTTTTTAAAACGACAGCTATTTTACGTCGTCGTGCATTGTATCAAGCTTGCTTGTTTGGTGCATTTAGTTTATTTTGGACTGTAAGCCCTTTGTGGCTGGCAAATCATTTTCATTTATCTCAACAGGGCATTGCTTTATTTGCATTAGCTGGTGTAGCCGGTGCCATAGCTGCACCAATTGCCGGAAGATTAGCTGATAGAGGTTGGACAAAACGTTTAACAGGGTTATTTATCCTTCTGGCAATTTTCTCGCTTTCACTTACACTTATTTATAAAGATTCATCCACCATTGCCTTATCCTTACTAGTAGTTGGTGCTGTTACATTAGACATGGCTGTGTCAGGGAATCTTGTTCTCAGTCAGCGCATAATCTATTCTCTAGGCGACGAAATACGCGGACGCTTAAATGGCATATTTATGGCAGTGTTTTTTATCGGTGGTGCAATTGGATCTGCTGTAGGTGGATTTACCTATGCATATGGAAGCTGGCCATTAGCAGCTGCCGTAGGGATTGGTATGGTTCTTATAGCTTTGTTATACTATTTCACAGAAAAGAATACCTAATCTTCTAGCACTCCAGCTGTAAGAACTTTTCTCTCGTGCGAAATAATTTAATATGCAAACAGACAGGCCAAGGCGATAAATCTCACCCTAACCTGTCTGTTTTTATTTAATCTCTCATATAGCAATATTTCTTCCAGTTTATTGAATATAAATTTTTAGTGGCTGGTATTTTCTACGTAATTTTATTGACGATATACATCGTCAATAATTTCAAACCCTTTATCAGCTAAAGATTTTTCTACCCAGTCTCGCTTAGCTGTACCATTCTTAGCCGCTATCAGTTTAGCCTCATCATCAGCCTGAAATTTTTTAGCATCTGCCAAAACAGTAACCGCATCTTTAAGAGGTATTACAATAATACCATCCGGATCAGCTAGAATAATATCACCGGGATTCACACTAATTTCACCACAAGAAATAGGTACATTGATTTCACCCGGTCCTTCTTTGTACGGGCCACCCGGAGTTGTGCCATTGCAATAAACCGGAAAATCCCATTTTCCTATTTCATCAATATCTCTAATGGGACCATCGATAATAATACCTGCAATCTTTTTAGTATAATACAAGTAAGCCATCATAACTTCCCCTATTAATGAACGTGTGTCGTCTCCTTCGTTAGAAACAACCAATACATCACCTTCATTACAGTAATTTAAGGCCGCATGTAGAAGCAAATTGTCTCCTGCCCTGCATTTAACTGTATAAGCAGGTCCTACCATCATTTGTGCTTTGGGACTACTAACAAGCTTGATTCTAGGGTTCATAGCACAACTACGTCCCATAACATCTGCCGTATTAGAAGCCGGAATGGCCTTGAATTGCTTCATGATTTCAGGATCAGGCATTACACGTTTTAAATATATTCTCTTACCAACCGACATATTTATGCCTCCCTTAAGGAATATTTCTCGTAAAAATCAGTGTGGTTACACAGCCAAATTTCCCCTATTTTTCTTGTAATTCTTATATATCCTGTAAAGCATGGATACTACCCCTACAATAATAAATGCTGCCGAAATAGGACGAGTAAAGAATTGGTCTATGCTGCCATAAGTTGCCAACCCGCGTCTTAAATAAGTTTCACAATAGTTCTCTAAAATGAATGCTAACATAAAAGGGGCAGTAGGAATTTTCAAACGGCGAAAAGCAAAGCCCAATGCCCCGAATAACAAGACAGCGTAAATGTCAAAAATACGATTGTTATTTGCATAGGCCCCAACAATACAAAGGCAGGCTACAACGGACAGTAAAATACTCTTTGGTAAATAAAGCATTTTAACAAAAAAATGAATAGCAAAAAATTGTAAGGCAAATATCAAGATGCTAGCAATAATACAGGCAATTATCATGTCATTGATCAAAGCCCCATTTGTAACAAACATCTCTGGTCCCGGAACAATCCCATGAATCATCAACCCCCCTAATACTATTGCTGTAACAGCATCACCAGGTATACCTAAGGCAATTAAAGGAATAAGTGTACCTCCACAACAAGCATTATTCGAGGTTTCCGATGCTATAATACCATCTATACTGCCAGTACCAAAACGTTCAGGATGCTTAGACGTTGATTTACAAGTAACATAAGCAAGAATATTTGCAGCGGTTGCACCAATACCCGGCAAAATACCAATACCTAAACCTACAAAGGCCGCTCTAAACATATTTCCCAATTGGTCAATAAATTCTCTTAAAGTAAAACCTAATCCACGCATTGCAAACTTCACTTTTTGATAACCTTTTACTTGCTTGTCTTTAACACTATCTAAAACTTCTGTAATGGCAAAAAAACCAATCATCATCGAAATAAGTGCAAACCCGCCATTTAAATCGGGAATGTCAAAAGTAAAACGTCTAGCATTATCCATAGGTGCTACCCCTACCATAGAAACAATAAGTCCAGCACACCCTGAAATAAGTGCTTTAACCATATCACCTTCTGACAAACTAGAAATAAGTGTTAACGCAAAAAATATTAAGGCAAAATATTCGCAGGGTCCAAACCTGCTAGCGAAATTTGCTAATTGTGGAGCTATAAGAGCCATGCACAATATACCAAAAATATTACCAATAAAAGAATAGGTTATGCCAATTCCCAAAGCTCTGCCAGGCTCACCGTTTTCGGCCATCTTACCGCCATCCCAAACAGTGGCCAATGAACCAGGCGTTCCTGGAATTCGCAACAATACAGCGGAAATGAGACCGCCGGAAATTCCTCCTAAGTATAAAGCTAAGAGCAAAGATACACCATTTACTGAGTCCATTCCATACGTAAATGGAAGGCACAACGCAACAGCCATGGTAGCATTAAGTCCGGGAATGGCCCCAAAAACAATACCTACGATACTACCAAGTAAAATCAGCAATAATGTAGCCCCATTAAACATCGTTAAAATTTCGTCCATAATATACTCCTATAGTCATCTATTCATCAGAATCCAAAAGGCCCATGGGCAAAGGCATAGAAAATATTTCATAGAATATTAAATAAACCAACACTGCTGTCACTACTGAAATTACACACCATATAGCAAGTTTTCTAGCTGTAATTTTGCTATCTTCAGTCATTATCCCCATCTGTAAAACAAGGAATATTATACTGCTAAGAATAAAACCAACAGGTTTAAATAAGACCACATAAACGCAAAGATTGATAAAACTTGCAAATACTGCCTTATTACCGGCAAAACCTTTCTGCTTATTATTTGTTTCAACTGTTGCTCGTATCTTGGCATTATTTTTTTCTTCTAATGGCTTAGACTTTTTAATATGCATACACGTTTTAGCAAACAAAATGATACTCAAAAATATCATTATTCCTGCTACCATTTCCGGCAAAAAAGCAGATCCAACATCTCCATTTACATTTTTTATTGGGATGTTGCCGGAAGCTATAATAACAGCAATACCAAAAATCAAAAAAACAATTGAAGTTATTAAATCACGTCTTTGATCAATTTGCATGTCTTTACTCCTTTTAATTTCTAATAAGTAGTTTCCACATACGAAATGCTTCAACTACTTATTAGATTAGAAAACCATTATTTCTTAAAAGCTGCCTCAGCAGAAACGGCAAAGTCTCCCAGTGTTTTCTTAGCTTGGTCACCTTTTTGGAAGAAAGGAGTTTGAGAATAAGATTTAGTTAATTTATCTTGATAATCTTTAGATTTATAAATTTGCTCACAAGCATTATTAAAAGTATCTATTACTTCTTGCGGAGTTCCTTTAGGGAAAGCAAAGAAATAATAAGTAGGAGCTGCTACATCAAACCCTTGTTCAATACACGTAGGTACATCTGGGAATGCCTTATTGCGTTCTTTTTCAGCTAATGCAAGAACAACAAACTCGCCATTTTTAATATACGGCATAGCCGTTAAAATAGGTACTACGGTAACTTGAATGTCTCCACTCTTTAGTCCTGCTACCTTGTCAGTTGCACTGCCATAATCAACTACATTAAATTTTGCGCCCAACTTATTTAGTTGTTCACCTACCATAGATCCTGTTGCGCCGGCAGAACCACCCAATACTATTTTTTCTGTTTTAGATTTCTCTACCATTTCTTTAAGGGTTTTAACGCCTAATTTTGAAGGAGCTACTATTGCCCAGCCTGCACTACGACCTGCAATATTACCTAATCCAACGCCTTCCAAGCCATAGTTAGTGATCCCCGCAACTTTATTCAAGAAAAATGATGTCTGTGTAAACAATACTGTGTAACCATCAGGTTTGGCACCTTTAACCTCTTCAGATGCGGCAGCGCCGCCACTACCAGTAACATTGGTTACAATGACAGAAGTTCCTAATGTTTTGCCTAATTTTTCCGCGTACATCCGCGCATTATAATCTGTATCACCACCAGGAGCAAAAGCTACATCAATTGTAATTGTTTTGCTTGGTTTCCACGCCTTAGCTGCATCCGTTTTTTCAGCATTTTTCTGACTCTTAGCACATCCTGTCAGACCAGCAAATAAAACACAAAGACTCAATAGCATAACTGTAAGTTTTTTCATGTTCTTCCCCCCTATATTTAATATAATTCATTTCCAACTATTGGGAAAAAATTGGCAAAACATTCCGCATACTTAATATCTGGGTTACCTGAAATTCTTCGAGCATGGTTTCCTCTAAGAAAAGCTCTATCCGTATAATATTTTATCAAATGATTCTGGGCCTGAAAACATTGCATTGCTGCAAGCTTTTGCTCATAAGAATCAGTAATATCAATATAGCTCCCAGGCTTAAAATTGCTTATCTCTGTTTGATGTGGTTCAAATCCAAATAATTTCATTTGCTTTGTCACTTTAGTATTTCCGGCACTAATCCCTGACGAATTGCTCATAATACTGCAACTATATACCATTTCGCTGACATGATTATGGTCAGGATTAAGGATATCAAACTTATCATGTGTAATGATAATATCAGGTCTAATCTCACGAATCTTTAGGACCATTCTATCATATATTTCTGGAGTTAAATTCATGCAATAGTCTTCTAAATCCCAGAATTCTATATTGTTTTTAACTCCCAAAATCTCAGCAGCTTTTAAAGTTTCAGCTTTACGTATAGCTTTTACTGATTCTTCTGTTTGCCCTCCTTTCTTCCATAAATCATTACTTTCACCTCTAATGCCAAAACTTAGACAAACAATTTGTACATCAGCACCACATTTAATATAATGTGCTATGGTCCCGGCACTTCTCCAAACGTAATCAGCAGCATGAGCACTTACCACCAAAAGCTTTTTCCCTGCAATCATCAATTTGCTCCTTTCTGTATTTTAAATTTTACCTATATGCTGTCTCATTGACATGCACCAGCCACAATTGTTCTCTTTTTATGTACTTCTTTATCTTTTATATTTTAATTTTATAACAATATATAAAAACCGTAAAATGAATATATTAGGGTTGAATTATCAATTATTTTCATGTACTATAAATATAATAATAATTCTGATAATTATACCGATTAAATTGTTTTCTATTTTACGGAGGTGTAGTATGCAGATACATGACGTACAAGCTTTTATGGCGGTGGTGCAGAACAAAAGTATTAGCAAAGCAGCAGAGTCTTTATTTATATCCCAAACTGCATTAACTCACAGATTAAAAAATTTAGAAACAGATTTGGGCGTGATACTAATAGACCGAGGCCATGGTATGAAAGCAATGCTGCTAACGCCGTCCGGGCAAGACTTTTTGCGTATAGCAAAACGTTGGAGCGCCTTATGGGAAGAAACCGTAAATTTTAAAGCTCAAGGTGAACAACTCATACTTTCAATAGGTGCTGTACATACTTTAAATGAGTATATTTTCCCCCCATTATTTCTTCAATTGATGCAACATAGCCCCAAAATTAAACTGGATATATACTCAGAGCATTCCAGCACATTATTAACTTCGGTTGAACAACGACAAATTGACATTGCCTTTACATGGAAAGATATTGTACACCCAAACTTAATTAGTGTCCCCTGGCGCACAATGCCAATGGTTCTTTTAAAATGTGGTGATTCTAAAACTACTGGAAAAAGCGTAATAGAAAACAGTTCTTTAGATTTAGGGAAAGAAATATTAATTAATTGGTGCCCAAAATATAAAGTATGGCATGATCGCTATTGGCCAACAGAACTCTATTCTTCTTATATGAAAATTTTAGGTGCTCCTGTTATGATTAATATTATGAAAAATACAGATCTGTGGTCTATAGTCCCTCTCTGGTTAGCCAAATATGCTATTACTTTAGGAGGACTTACTTATCACTATTTATCAGATCCACCTGAAGATATTACTTGTTATACAACTATTCATAAATATCCACGTCCCAGCACTGAAAAAAGTTTGAAAATTTTTATGGAATATCTAAACAAATTTGAAATATAGTAAAAAATAACAGCTAATATATAAGCGCCTTTTAACGCCATATGTTAGCTGTTGTTTTTTTCTCATACAATAACTATGCTACGCATCTGCAACTATTAGCAAAAAATATTTTTCACCATAAATATTACCGTTATTCATTTTATTGTTATTACATTACCCTATTAATCTAAATAAACTAGATATATTAGGATTATAATCATCCATTTTCAACAAAATAAGTGTTTCCTCTAACGCTGATAAAAACGGAATTATTATGATAGATATCGGCATATCACCACTGACGATCGCCCACGGACAAAGCAAGAAAATCGTTATTCCACTCAATTTATTCCCAACTGTATGGAGTATGCCAAATTGACTAAATTTTTTCGTCGTAATGCAAAAATTTAATAGCCGAATACCAACCACAATAATTCCACCTGTAATTATTGCAGCAGGTATCCTTAACCCATATGAACCTATCATGCATGTTAAGGAAGTAATAAAAAAAATGAAATCAGCCAAACTATCTAATTTTGCTCCTAAATTAGTTTCAAGTCTATATCTCCTAGCAATGTAGCCATCTAGCACATCACTCAATCCACAAATTAAATATATTGTCAGAAAAATAAACCTATTATTTATAAATAATAGTATTACTGATAGTGCCATACGAATAAGCGACAAGGTATTTGGTATATTTTTCAAAGCATTATCCTTTTCTATTCCAAATTTAATATTAACTAAATTCTATCACATTTTCTATTTAATGTTTTAGCAGTAATGTTATTTCACCTAAACAAATTTTTACATGATCATTATTAATTATATTTTTTATTTTGTAAAAAACGCCAACACTTACTCTGTCCAACAAAGGAAATGAGTAAATATTGACGCTTTGGTTTCCCAAACTAGCTATATTGCCGCCCTAAATATAATTTTAAAGTTGTTTATATGCTTGCGTTTACATACCGAAAAAGCATATTATTTTTCTATAAAGATAATAGCTTTATATTTCATAATATGGTAACTGTTCATCAAATTTCTTTTTGTCATTTTTATACCATTCGCAAAGATGTTCTATTGCATCCTTAGCCTTTTCAATTGCTGCTACATCAGAATTAAATCCTTGATGTGGTTGGACGTAAAAATTAGCACTGCGATTAATGGCACTATCTAGTATAGTCTTAGCAGCAATATTATCTTCTGTATTAAACTTTTCATTACCATTTAGACATTCTGAGAACAACGCTTCATTAGTAAATACATCCAGCCCAATGCCTAATATTTTCCCTTGTTTATAAAGATTTAATAGACCTGCCTCCGGTGCTATCTCACCTCTTGTTACATTAATAATTATTAATTTTTTGAGAGCTTGCGATAAATACTCTTCTGAAAAATAACCAACATTATATAATTTGCTTTCTTTGTTCTTAGTTAAATTCATAGTATTAATAATAATATCGCTATTCTTTATAGCCTCTTCTTTAGAAACAAATTTAACTGTATGGTTATACTGCTCATCAAGTTCTTTATATCTCAAATCAACTCCTTGTACAGTCATACCATTTGCTTCCAATAACTCATATGTCCGTTTTCCTATTTTACCAACTCCAAATACTGTTGCAACCTTACTCTTACCAAGCTCTATAAATGATGTAGATTTATTTCTTTCAAAGGTACATGTATTTTTGGTATATTCATTTAACATTCCGGCAGTGGCATATAAAAACTTCATAGCTGTTTGCGCCACTGCATTTACACAATAGTTTCGCAAAGAAGTTAAGTTTATAACATTTGATAAGGCCTCAAAATGATCATATCCGGCACTACGAGTAATAACACTTTTCTTAGTTCCTTTCAAATACTCGGCCGGCAGTATGGAATGGGTTTTAGTTGTAATAATATCAGGTAACTGTAACTCCGGATGTTTTTTCATATAAGTTTGCAAGTCATCAGGCGTTATTAAATACTGTAAATCTTTTGGAAGCCTCCCCTCTTTTTGTGCCTTTTCTGTCAATTCTTTTAAGTGATCTGATTCTGCTCCCAAAGCTTCGAAATGCATAACATCGTACTGCATACAAACACTCCTCCCATTATTTATCTATAATATTTTAAGCCGCTTTTATATTCCGTATTATGGAACGCTTTCCATTTCTTTTAAATTAATATTCGTCACATCTTTTTGAATTCCTTCTTTTTAAGAAAAAATTTTATAAAAATTATATTTCTTAATTTGCAGTAGCATTTAAACTAAATCAGTTTCTATCGATTGGTATTTTTAAGAGGTAAAAATTGCTTGCAACACATTTAATTTACATTAAGAAACCCTTGTATTTGTTGCAAACCAAAAGAAAATATAGTAAAATTAACGTTGTCGATATATAGTTTTATTTATTAATAAAACCATTTATTTTAGTTTACCTAAAGAAGGGCCTATAGATACATATGAAACAACAACGTGGTTTTACACTAATTGAATTGGTCATTGTTATTGCCATACTGGGTATTTTAGCCGGTATTGCTATTCCACGCTTCTTAGATTCTCGAGCGTCCGCAAATGGTGCCAAGTTGCTCGCAGACTTACGCGCTATAGATAGTGCTTACAATGTGTACGAAGCAAGAACAGGCGAAGCACCTACAACTATTGACCAATTAGTTAATTATGGCACTGGGAACTCCTTATTAGCGGCAATTCCTGTACCTCCTAGCAGTGATATGTTAATTACTCAAAATGATGGTACGCAGCGCAGATTTACAGCCCTAGACACTTCCTATGGAATTACCAACGGGAGAGCTACCTATACTTGCGGGGAAGGCTCCAAAGAACCTGTAGAATGGTATCTTGCAACAGACTCTTCGTCCGGTGGAAATAACACTGGTTCCGGTGGTGTAGCAGATAGCTTAAACACAAGTAATTGGGCTGCCTTTTTAGCTCAAGCTGCCAGTGGTTCTGGAGGTAATACAGGTACTGCTCTTTACAAAGATTCCTCTGGTATATATTTACTGCGCTATAATCAATATGTTTCCGCTCAAGTTGCCAGTACTAATCCTACTTTAGCAGAATATGCGGCAGCAAATCCGGGTAATGCCTTTAAAGTAGATACAGATAATATTTTAACCAGTGCAAATATGACAACTCTTTATGGGCAAACAGTATGGAAGGAAGATAGCCTTCCACAAGCCGGTGATGTTTATCAAGATGGTACTAATTATTATGTATGTATTAGAGCAGCAACAAATATATATAACTGTACAAGCCTTTCCAATACAGGTGACTGGCTAAAAGTTAGCTAAACATTATGTTATACCATGTAAAGTGTTTTCTCAAGGCAAAATAGCCTATATTTACTCTTGTCTAGTAAAATAGATGAGTAAATATAGGCTATTTTATTTTTTATCTCTTTTTCGTAATAATTTCTTGTTGTTTAGAAGCAATATTATCTCGCTGCTTATAGGTTGTAGAGTTTTTGCCGCAATGTTTTTATGATTTCCAGTAACAATTTTGCAGCTGGCTCAATCGCTTCTACTTCCAAATACTCTTTGTCTGTATGAGCACTGCCTCCGAGAGGGCCAAACCCGTCAATAGTAGGTATCCCTAAAGCAGCAGAGAAATTACCATCGCTACCACCGCCGGCTTTGCACCACTTGCAAGGCATAGCCAAATTTTCGCTAACACTATTAACAAGAGTCATAAATTCCTCCGTTTTTAACGTCACGAACATTGGGGGCCTAGTAATGCCACCACTCACTTCTATTTTTACCTCTTTCGCTTTAGCATGTTCTTTCAACCTTATGATACAATCGTTAAATTTTTTTTCCTGTTCCAGCCTTACCAACCTCAAATCTACTACCATATTAGCTTCAGAAGCAACAATGTTTGCTGCCTCTCCTCCTGCCACCGTACCAATATTTATAGTAAAACCTTCAGGCAAATCAGTTAAATCAGTCAGTTTACCAATCCAGTACGCCATTTCCGTGATGGCACTTCTTCCTAATTCAGGATTATTACCGGCATGAGCAGCAATGCCTTGAAATTTAAAAGTATAGCGTCCTAAACCTTTACGCTCTTGTACATGTTCATTAGCACCCCTAGCATGTTCTAGGACAATAACATACTTACTTTTTCTAGCTAAATCTTCTAACCATTTACGAACAAATTTAGAACCTTTTTCTTCCTCAGGGTTTAAAGCTAAACAGACTTTAAGCGGAGCCAAGATTTGCTGATTTGCCATGCCTTCAATAACATAGGCTCCCATTAAATCTCCGGATTTCATGTCTGTAACCCCTGGGCCATAAGCACGTCCCCCTAAAATCTTAAAAGGTCGCTGTGCTGCTGTGCCTACCTCAAATACTGTATCCATATGTCCCAAAAGCAACAAGTCATATTGGTCATCCTGCGTATTACTAATTTCCACGCATGGCCCTAACAATAGGTTAGCATAATATTCTTTTATGAACCATCCGTCTTTAGAAAATTTTTGTTTGAAAAAAGTTGCTATTTTTTCCACACCTTGTTTATCACTGGCATTACTATCAATATTGACCAAATACTCTAAATCAGATAAATATTTTTCTAAGTCAAACTTAATCATTTTTTATTTACCCTTCTTGTTTATAATGAATGCTAACGTTTAGGTACTTTAGCAAATTCAGCAGAAATATCTTTTTGCAAAGCAGTATCTGTAAAAATATCGTAAGCCGTCATAGCTAAACTCTTGGCGCCTATTAAAATTACATCATCAGCCTTCTTGCTTATTGCAGCAGCAGTAAACTCTTTAGTATGGTTCTTAATCTTCTCACCTTGTTCTGCAATAGAAAGATAAGCATGAATTCCTGGCAGCTTCATGGAAACGTTGCCAAAATCTGAAGAACCTGCTGATAAATTTTTAGGTGGATACTGCATTTCAATACCAAAATCTTGGACATGGGCTTTTAACCGCTCATCCATGGCCAAATTACAATATCTTTCGCTGGAAATATAACCTGGCTTAAAGTTTACCTTCGCCCCTACCATAAGCTCTGCTGCCTTAGCAATATTTTCCATATCATCTACTACTTTTTCTAATTCAGCTACTGTGCTTGCTCTCACAGTAAATTTACCTGCTGCATAGTCTGGTACAACATTAGAGGCTGTTCCTCCATCAGTAATTATACCATTACAGCGTGTTTTATCTGCCCAGCATTGCCGCCTAGCATCAATACCATTAAACATTTGGATAAGAGCAGTTAACGCATTAATTCCATCAGAAGGTTGCTTAGAATGAGCAGACTGTCCAATGAATTCCACGTCTACTACTACAGCGGCTAACCCAGTCCTTTGAATCATATTGTAATCCGCCGGATGAATCATCATAGCATAATCAATACCATCAAAGCCATTATTATTTAACATAATTACTTTGCCTTTACCGCCTTCTTCACCTGGGCAGCCCATAATAACAATGTCTCCTGTTATATCCTGCATCTGTGTTTTAATTCCTAAGGCTGCACCAACTGACATTGTAGCAATCAAGTTATGTCCACAACCATGTCCTATCTTCTCCAGCGCATCATACTCAGCGAGAAAAGCCAAAGTTGGACCGCCTGGTTTACCATGGTAAACTGCTTTGAAAGCTGTATCTAACCCTGCCCAAGGGCAAAGAAAGTCAAACCCATTGGCCTCCAAAACTTCTTTGATTAATTTAACAGCCGTCTTTTCTGTGAAACGTACTTCCGGATGTTCATGAATTGCATGACTCAGATTGAGCAAAGTTTCTTTTTGATTATCAATTGCGGAACAAATTTTTTCATTAAGCATCTGTAAAATCTCCTTTTGTATCTTATCCTCAGAACATTAAATATGTCATAATCTGCACGGTAATCATGCCTAAAACTAATGGAATAACGGTTCTTCTAACTACTTCAAAAGGGGAAACTCCTGCTACTCCTGAAATAGCTACTACTACAGCGGTAATAGGGCTCATGGATCTAGCTACGCTAGCAGAAAGTTGCATAGGCAGTAAAAAATTAACAGCTGAAGAGCCAACTTGTTTAGCCACATCAGGAGCAAAGGACGAAAAGGCAAAGAAAGGTGCATTACCGCTGCCCATAACAATGGAAGCAATAAATATAATAGAACTCATGAGTAAAATCATAGGTTCTTTACCAAACCCGGCTCCTTGAGCCGCGTTAATAACTGTATTTATAACACCTAAAGAAGTTAAACCTTTGGCCAAAGTTTCACCAGCTACAATCAACGTAATAACCGTAGCAAATTGTTTTCCCATCCCATCAAAAATTGTTTGTACTGTGTCCATGACAACCTTAAGATTGCGAGTTCTAATAAATTCTGCAAATAACGCAACTATCATACCAAGAAACAGAGCCACATTAATATCCATTTTAATACCACCAACCTTAAAATAACCAAACAATAAAATGAGAATTAATGGCACTGCCGGAAGTATGGCATAAAATAATGGTGTCTTCCCGCCGTCCTCATCACTGGTTTTTACAGTAGATTCTTCATAACGAGAAATTCCCTTTGCTAAGCCCCCATCATATTTTTTTTCAAACCATCTTTGCACAAAATAATGAGCAGTAACTACAACAATAGAGATAACGATGGCCTGTGGTAATTGATAATTGATAAAATATTCTATTGGAGTAATACCTGCATATTTGGCAGCTAAAATAGAGTTGCCTGAAGTAGGACCTAAATCCAAACAACCATTAGTAGCAATGACGGCAACAGCAGAATTCTTACTTATCCCTAAAGAAATAAAGATAGGATATACTGTAACCATTAGTAAAAGACCAAACCCTGATGCACTAGGAATAAAAGGATGCAGTATTTGCCCCATTAAATACCCACCACACAGTACCAGATAAGGAGAGCGCAGTTTTCTTAAAGGTTTAACAGCTACTTTAACCATGGCTTTACTAGCATTGATATTATCCATATATCTGGCAAACCCGGCACACACCATAATCATCATACCAAGACCTGCCGTACGACTAGAAATAAGTTCATCCAAATACTTTAGCATGTCAAACCAAATAAAACCTGTAGACTGCTTCATAGGAACCAGCGGACCATAATCGCCAATAATAGCAACAGCCATCATAAAAAACCCGCCGGCTAAAAGCACGGCCTGTGGCTTATAACGATTTATAATCAAATACCCGCAAACAACCACCACAACTAAAGCAACTATAACACCGAACATACTTTAACCCTCCTCATTTTTTTCTTTTGTCTACTAGATCACCTTTTGTAAACAATATTCCTTTCTATGCTATAATAATAATATATTTGTAGACTTAAGAAAAACAAAGAAAAATTGAGGTTACTCAAAGAAAATTTGTCGGGAGAAAAAATGGATATTACTAGCCTATATTATTTCATAGAATTAAACAAAGATCTAAACAAAGGGTTAACCATGACCAAGACAGCAGAGCGCTTGTTCATTACCCAACAAACCCTAAGCAATCACATACAGCGTTTAGAAAAAGAGTATGGCGTAGAGCTCTTCCGCCGCACCCCTAGAATGACTCTTACTGACGCCGGTACCCAAATGCTAACTGCAGCCTACAACATTATAGAGGAAGAAAGAAAAGTTGCAAATATTATCAATGATATTAAAAATCAGGAAAGCGGTCTTCTTCGCTTTGGAGCCAGTACCCAAAGAGGCATGAATTGTTTGCCCGTTGTTCTTCCTGCCTTTTCCGAACGTTACCCCAAAGTAGAATTACATTTGACAGATACCATTAGCTCTGTCCTGCAAGAAATGGTTTTAAATGACGACATAGATTTGGCTTTGACAGCCGTTTTAGGCATACATCCTTTACTCGTCCAAGAATTTATGCAAAAAAGCCAAATTTATTTGTGTATATCAGACAAACTGTTAAAGCGTTATTATCCACAATGCTACAAGGATATTAAAAGCAAAAATAAGGACGGTATTAACGTTGCTGATATAAAAGAACTACCTTTTCTCATTTTCGAATCCCCCAATGGTCTGCATAGTATTATGATGAGATGTTTTGAAGAAGCGGATATAATTCCCCACGTATATATGTCTACACGCTATGCCCATTTAACATCACAAATTTGTTCAAATTCTTTGGCCGCCTGCTTTATGAGCCAAATTAGTCTCTTAAATCAAATATCATCCTTAGGCAAAGATGTTAATATCTTTCCCCTTCTATTCCACAACAAACCTGTATTCCATAATATGTGTTTAATTCGCCATAAAAAACATTACGTTCCAACTTACTCTCAATATTTCATTGCACTTCTTAAAGAACATTTTAAACAAATTTCTGATGTGAATTTAGCAAGAATAATAAAATAAGGCCACCGTTAGGCAGCCACATAAAATACCATTTTTTAACTATACTACGATGGCGCAGATTAGTTACGAACCCACTAATATGTAAAGAAATACAACAGACCCTGGAAAAAAATCCAGGGTCTTAAATTTTTTTTACCTTAAAGTTTTTTATTATTTGTTTACAACAATTTTACAATATACTTAACCATACTTTTTGCTTTTTACGTGCTCGAAACATATTTAACTTTTTTTGATATTACATGACAAACTAAGCTGATCGCCTTTTTTAGTATAAATTCTCTGCTTATAGAACCGTTTGAAAAGAAAATAACCGTATAAAAATTGTTCAGCATTATTAATCTATTTATATTTTATTTCTCAAAATATTTAGCGTTACCGTTAATATCTGCTAAATCGATACCCTCGTCAATTTTTTCTTTTATTGCCGCTTCACCATTTTGTTTGCTAATAGCACGTGCACCAAATTCTTCTGCATATTCCGGATCAATAATAAATACTCCATCATCATCGCCGACTACCAAATCTCCAGGTTTTACAGCTACGCCACATATGCTCACCGGGACATTAATCGCACCTTCTATACCGATACTACGAGTCGTTATTGGGCTAACTCCTTTAGAAAATATCGGCATTCCAATGCTACGGAGAGCACATACATCTGTAATGCACCCATCAACAATTATTGCGGCAAGTTTTTTTGCTTTTGCCGCATAGGCAACTAGCTCCCCTAAACAAGCTCTTTCAGTATCACCCGACATATCTACTAACAAAACGTCGCCTTCGCAGCACTTTTTTATGGCATAATGAATAGCCACTGCATCCATATGAGGCAACTGTACCGTCACAGCATTGCCCACAAAATGAAAATTTTGGAGCAACGGTACTAACCCCTTCAAAAATCCAAAATCTGTCATATGACCTATTGTAGAAGGACACACCTCTTCATACATTTTACGTAAAGCAGGTGAAACTCTTTCGATGCGGTTATTACTAATAAACATTATTTTCGCTTCCTTTATAGTAGTTTGTTAATATCTGATCCTGTATATAAAAACACTATACCGCATTCTGTTAACGCTCCTGCAGCAATAGCTTTTTCACTAAAAAGTACTTTGGAATTATGTAATGCCAAACGATATTCTTCACCATCGTCAACCGTTCCAAGCCGGAAAAAAGCGCCCGGTTTTTTTTGCAAATAATAGGAAAAATCTTCTGCTCCCATGGACGCTAAAGGTACATTAAGACAATTCTTTTCTCCTAAAAAAATTTTTGCAGCTTTTTCTACCAAATCATTCATAGCATCATCGTTAATAAGGGGAAAGCCATTTGCTTTAAATTTTACTTCTGCCGTTGCACAATGTGCTTGAGCTGTCATAACAGAAATACGCTCTATGCTCTCACTAATATGTGTGCGCACTTCTGGCGTTAAGCAACGAAAAGTACCTTCTAGGACAACTTCTGATGGAATAATATTGCGAGCACTTCCGGCCGTCATTTTTCCAATTGTAATCACAGCATTATCAGTTGGCTTTAATTCTCTAGAAACGATTGCCTGTAACCCTAACATAATATAAGCAGCTATAACGATTGAATCTGCCGTTTTATTAGGATGTGCGGCGTGTCCACCCTTAACATTAATTTTAATATTAAAAATATCAGAGCTTGCCATCATAGGTCCTCTGCGAACACCAATTGTTCCACCCGGTAATTCAGGCCAGACATGTGCACCAAATATGGCGTCGACATCATCCATAAACCCATTGTCTATAACACTAAGTGCTCCCTGGCTGCCTTCTTCAGCGGGCTGAAAAATAAATTTTACTGTACCATTTATATCATCTTTTCTTTCACTTAATAGCCGTGCACAAGCAAGTAAAGTAGCAGTATGAATGTCATGTCCGCAGGCATGGCACTTTCCTACATTTTTAGACGCATACGGAAGCCCCGTAAGTTCCTTTAAAGGCAGTGCGTCTATATCTGCTCTCAACGCAATAGTTTTTCCTTGACCGCTGCCTCTAAGAATGCCTACTATTCCTGTTTTATCACCATTTTTAAACGTAGTAATGCCATAACTTTTCAGCTCTTCTTCTATTAATGCCGTAGTATCAATCTCCTGAAAAGCTATCTCAGGATTACTATGTAATCTACGACGAATATCAATATAGGTTTGTTCCAATTCTGCCATTCTGTTTTTTAGGGACAACATTTATAAAACATCTCCTCATGCGCTTTTTTATTTGTACCGTGTGCAAGCTACAAAATGTCCAGGAGAAATTTCCCTCAATGGGACATCAGCATTATTGCATTCAGCCTTGGCATAAATACATCTAGTAGCAAAACGACAACCAGGTTTAGGATTTATTGGACTAGCAACTTCGCCTTTCAGCACAAAAATTTTAGAATGTCTTGCCACTTCCAGATTAGCAATAGGTATTGCAGACAATAGTCCCTGCGTATATGGATGCAGTGTGTTTTCAAACAGCTCATCTGCTGGGCAAAACTCAACACACTGTCCTAAATACATAACCATAATATCATCGCTAATATGCTTTACTACGCTTAAATTATGTGTAATAAACATATATGTCAGCCCACGTTCTTCTTGCAAATCCATCAATAAATTTAAAACTTGAGCTTGTATTGATACATCCAATGCAGATACGGGTTCATCACAAACAATAAATTCCGGTCCCAAGGCCAAGGCTCTTGCAATCCCAATCCTCTGTCTACGTCCTCCATCCAATTCGTGAGGATATGAATTTACGAATCTATCAGCCAGGCCAACTGTGTCCATCAGTTCACTAACTTTATTGTTAATAGCCTCTTTTCCCACAACTGTTTTACAAACTTTTAATGGTTCTGCAATAATATCACTGACCGTAAGCCTGGGATTAAGGGAAGCATAAGGATCTTGAAAAATTATCTGCATTTTTAAGCGCATTTTATTCATTTGCTCGTTGGAATATTTTAAAATATCATCGCCATTATAAAATATCTCCCCGGAAGTTGCCTCCAGAAGGCGTAAGACGAGACGGCCCAAAGTAGATTTACCGCAGCCGGATTCTCCTACAACCCCAAGGGTTTTTCCCTTTTGCAAAGAAAAATTAACACCATCAACAGCATAAAGCAGCCCCCGCGGAGTTGAAAAATATTTTTTTAAATTTTTAGTTTGCAGTAGAACTTCACTCATTTTCTTCTTTCCCTTCATCCTTATTACTAAACAAGTGACAACGCAAAAAATGTCCATCACGTTCAAAGAAAGCGGGGTTTTCTGTTTTGCAGATTTCCATGCAAGATGGACATCTTACGTGAAAACTGCACCCAGAAGGTAAAGCTGTTGGATCTGGCATAAGTCCGTTAATGGGTGTCAATCGTTTTGTTTTTTTAGTTAAGTCAGGAATTGATCCAAAAAGACCTATAGTATATGGGTGATGTTTTGGAGCTTCAAATATCTGTTCAACTGTTCCATATTCGATAATTTCACCAGCATACATAATAGCAACGGTATCACAAATTTGAGCAACACGCCCAAGTCGTGAGTAATAAGCAGCATAGCAGTTTTTAACTTTTCCTTCATATCCCGCATTAGTTCTAAAACTTGTGCCTGAATAGTTACATCCAAAGCTGTAGTTGGTTCATCTGCCAGTAACAGTTTTGGTTCACAAGCAAGAGCTATAGCAATTACAATACGTTGTTTCATTCCACCTGAAAATTGATGAGGATAGTCATTTTTTCTTTCCGCTTGTAAGCCTACCATAGACAAAATATTATCTATTTTGCTTTCTAATTCTTGAGTTGTTGCACATTTGTGATGTAACTCTAAAACTTCACCAATTTGTTCACCTACCGGTACAACCGGATTTAAACTGGTCATTGGATCCTGAAAGATCATAGAAACCAAATTGCCTCTAATACCCTGCATTTCTTCCTCGGTAGCCACAACAATATCCCGCCCAGATAGTTTTATTTCACCACTAACAATCTTACCAACACCATTTGGCAGTAATTTCAAAATGCTTAAGGCTGTCGTAGTTTTTCCAGCACCGGTTTCGCCTACAAGGCCGAGGGTCTCCCCTTCATTTAAGACAAGATTAATACCATTGACGGCAAAAACACGGGCATCATCAGTATCATACACTACATTCAAATTTTTTATTTCAAGCAATGCTTTTTCCATGTTCTACTCCTTGTCAATTATTTTTTTAATCTTGGGTCAAGGGCGTCACGCAAGCCATCACCAATTAAATTAAGAGATAAAACTGAAATCATAATTGCTATTCCAGGAAATACCATTAAATATGAAGAATAGCGCATCTGTTCTTTAGCCTCTGAAAGCATAGACCCCCATTCCGGAATTGGCGGTTGTATTCCCAAACCAATAAAAGAAAGCCCCGCTACACCTAAAATTGTTGTTGCCATATGTAAAGTGCATTGAACAACAATAGGGCCTATAGCATTTGGAATAACATGCCGCTATAAAATTCTGGGAGTTTTAGTTCCACAAGCTTTAGCTGCTTCAATATATTCTAATCCTCTAATAGAAAGCACAGAAGACCTCACAATGCGAGCAAACTGAGGTATTCTACACATAGCCATTGCAAGCAAAATATTAAATAATCCAGGGCCTAGTGCCCCAACTATAGCTACGGCCAAGATTGTTCCTGGCATTGCCAGAAAAACATCCATAATGCGCATGAGAATATTGTCCCATTTACCGCCAAAGTATCCTGCTAAAGCACCAATGGTTCCACCAACGGTTAAAGCTAAGCTAACCGTGAATACACCAACAAACAAAGAAATTCGGGCTCCCCATACAATACGAGAAAAAACATCTCTCCCATACTGATCAGTACCAAAGATATGCATTACACTAGGCGTTTGTAACCTTATCTGATTATGTTGCATAATCACATCGTAATCATAACTAATAAACATTGGACAAAGAACTGCCAATAATACTAGAACAGTGAACACAGTCAACCCAATCATGCCCATTTTATTTTTTTTAAACTGTCTCCAGGCATTTGCAAATTGACTACGTTTTTTTATTTTAACTGTACTCATATCTATACCATTATCAAGTTCCATATGTTGAGACCTCCTACTTTGAACCTTTGATGTATTGCATCTTTACTCGCGGATCTATATAAGTATAAATAACATCAACTATTAAGGTAACAAGGCCTCCTACTAGTGACGCAAACAATACGCTTGCAACAAGCATTGGTGTGTCTTTAGATTTAACAGCGTCAACCATTAATGTTCCCAACCCGGAAATACCAAACACGTTTTCAATAATAAGGCATCCACCTAAAAGGTTACCAAAATCTAACCCTAAAATAGTAACTACAGGGAGCATGGTATTACGCAAGGCATGTTTTAAAATTATCCTGTTTTGGGAAGCACCTTTAGCTTTAGCCGTGCGTATATAATCCTGTCTAATTACATCAAGCATGGTTGAGCGCGTCATTCTAACCAATGTAGCTGTAAGTTGTGCAGACATTGCCAACGCAGGCATAACAAAATGCTTCCATGTACCTGATCCTACTGAAGGTAAAATATGCAAATGCAGCGTAAATACTACAATCAAAATAAGACCTAGCCAAAATGCCGGAATCGATGTGAAAATCATTGATGTAGTCGTCACAAAGACATCTGTCATAGAATACTGTTTTGTGGCTGAAATTATTCCGATAGGTATACCAATAACTGCAGCAAGAAAAGTAGCCGACCCTGCAATTTTCAAAGTAGCTGGAAAACGTTGCAAAATCTCTGTTGCACAATTGACCCTAGTTTGATAAGATGTTCCAAAATCTCCGTGTAACATACTAACAACATAAGTCCCATACCGCACAAGAAAGGGTTCATTAAGTCCCATCTCTTCGTGTAATGCATCTACGTCCGCCTTTGCCGCATATTCCCCCAGTAGCATACGTGCCGGATCCCCGGGACTAAATTCCATTATAGAAAACAGTATAAATGAAACTCCTAAAAGTACTGGAATCATCCAAAGCAAACGCCTTCCGATGTATCTTAACATGACAACATTCTCCTTCACAAAGGCATAAAAATATATTTTCTTATTGCTCTAAACACATATTATTTCCAACTATAGTCATATTTATAATAACGTAAGAACGAATCTGCATAAACGCCCTTTAAATCATTAACTGCTGCCATTGTTCTATAACCGGCATATGTAGGAACGCATATGGCTTCATCACGAACCATTTCAGCGATTTTTTTATACAAATCCGCACGCTGGCCTTCATCCTGTGAGGCCCTAGCTTGTTCAAGCAAAGCATCCATTGCCGGATTCTTATAATTATAGAAATTATTACCGTTACCATCTGCTTCAGAACTATGGAAGAATGAATATGTGCAAAAATCGGCATCTGCTACCGGAATAGGATGTGCATAATAAGTTATTTCATAATCTCCACCATTATAGACTTTTTCAAACCAAGCAGCCCGTTCCATTGTCTCTATTTCCATGTTTATCCCAATCTTTTTTAATTGAGCCTGCAATACTTCTGCCGGTTTAGTATAATTTGTTGCTGCAATGACTCGCATAGTTACAGTAAGCCCATCAGGATAACCAGCTTCGGTCAAAAGTTTCTTAGCGGCTTCCAGATTATATTCAGTTCCTTTAAAATCTTTTGGATATTGGGGACATAATGGAACAATTGCTGCATCTACAGGTTTCCCCATACCATTAATTGCACCAGCAATAAGATCATTCTTATCTACAGCCATTGCTACTGCCATACGAAGTTTTTTATTAGCGAATCTACCCTTTTCACAATTAAACCCAATATCGAAGAATACCGCTTGCGGCGCTTCATAATAAGTCACATTTTTATTTTCCTTAAGGGCCTTACGATCCGAGTAATCTTGGCTTGGTTGCATAAGGTCTAATCCCCCTGATTCCAAAGCCATCAGTGCTGCAGTGTTATCTTTGATAACTTTTTGTACTACAGTTTTTATTTTAGCTTCACCACGCCAGTAATCTTTAAATGCTTTTAAAGTAATCGTCTCACCTTTTTTTACTCCATCCAACATATATGGCCCTGATCCAATCGGTTTTTGAGCAAAACTCTTAGGATCTTTTTCATAAACATTTTTAGGAACAATTGCCAAATTACAGCTAGCTAAACAACCAATAATAGGTTTAAAAGGATATTTTAGTTTCAAAACTACTTTTCCATCTTTTAGATATGCTTCCTTCATAGTACTTGTGACCTTACTTGTGTATTTTGATTTTATAGCTGTATTAAGGGAAAATACAACATCCTCAGGCGTTACTTTTTGACCATTGTGAAACTTCATCCCTTCACGAATAGTAAAAGTTATTTCATCCCCTGCTTTATTCATTTCAAATTTACTGCAGGCAGATGGCTCATATTTCCCATCCTTATTTTGAATTATAAGAGTGTCAAAAATTTGATAATGAGTGCGTTGTGTCGTAACGTCATTACTAGCAAACGGATCATAAGTCGGAACGTCACTTAATGCCCTTTCATATAAAATACGATTTGGATCACTTTTCTCGCTGCTTTTAGTGTCTGAGCCACATGCCGTAAAAAGAACACTTACGGTCAACATCAAACATATAGCCATTAAAATCTTCATCATCTTTTTCATCTACTTTTCCCCCTTTAAAAATTCTTTACACTGACATACTTTTTTTATTTTCGCTATTATATCACTTGGCTGCGCTCTCCTAAAAGCGGCAACATTGATACCCATATATTCCAATCTTCCATGGCAAGTGGCTGCTTTGGACCTCAGATTAGCAGTTATAATTGCTTCTTTTTCAGCATTTTCTAAGGCTTTAGTGAAATCACTAAGTACTATAACACCATCTGCATCAGCAAAAACTATCTGCCCTGGTTCAACAACCACATCACCACAACGAATAGTTACTCCTATTTCTCCACTTATACCAAGGCAAGTACAGCCTGCTGGAGAAACCCCAGTTGCGAAAATCGGAAAATTCAGTTTTTTTATGGCTAAACTATCCCCAATACATCCATCAATAACAATCCCTTCCAGCCCTCTTGCCATGGCTAGCAAAACAACTTGCTCATCAACTGCTGAAAAAATCGAATCATGTCCACGATCAATCACCAAAATAGAACCTATTGGGGCACGGCCCACAGCCTCATATAGTGCAGACGCATCACGTTCTGGGACACGAACCGTATACGCTTCACCTACACATTTGTCAACAGACGTAAAAGCTTTAATCCTTGGATGCATAAAACCTGTACGTAAGAATCGGCTTAGTGCTATCGCACTAACATGCATAAATCTTTCCCGCAACTTTTTTTCCATGACGGTCATTCCTTCCCAGCCCTATACTTCTCAAGAAAATTCCTAATTGCTCCCTCAACATCGGCAGCTATGAAATCATTTATATCAAAATCCTGTCTTCGATCATAACTCTCACCCTGGGCAACTTTAATACGTCTTTCCTTTTCCATGGCACCTTTTATCTCAGCATCAACGAGATATTTTTCATAATCATCAGGAACAACAATAACACCATCTGCATCTCCCACAATGATACTTCCCGGCTTTACTATCGCGCCTCCACAATCTATTGGTATTTGTACTTCTCCTCCAACTCCATTTACAGTTGAAGTAACGGGAGAGAAGCCAGTACAAAATATCGGCAACCCAAGTTTTTTTAATGCCAGTTTATCGGTTGCAGGTCCATCAATAACAAAACCTGCCATACCACGGCTTTTTGCCATAAATCCAACCCATTCTCCAACACAGGCATAGGCATCATCTTCGCCTTTATCTATGACTAAGACAGCACCTTTTTCAGCATTCATTATTGCATAATACAAGGCAGCGGAATCTCTTTGTGGCAGTCGTACGGTATAAGCAGTACCTACTAATTTCATGTCATCACAAATCGGTTTAATTTCTTTGCTCATATAGCCACCTTCTATGCTGTGCCCTATGTTTGCCGGATCAACATGCATAAAACGTTCTCTATCTTTTTCCGATAAGCTCAAATCTTTCCCTCCCTCTAAAAACAGCAAAAACACACTACAATAGCTTCATCGCCATAATCGTGTGTCTAAATCTAAAACTATATTACAAATGGGTTCGCTCACAAGACCATGTAAAAGTCAATTACGTTTTTTGTAATTGCATTCCATTCATGACAATATAGCCTTAAAGTCAATAAGTAAATAATTTATATTTGCAAATAAATTCATTATAGTATAAGCTTAAATGAAGATTATTAAAAAATATAACTACCTTTGTTCTAATCATTCTACACCAGTATCTCATACAAGTAAAAGACCTATTTGGCAATGATTGTTATAGCCTAGAATGCATAGTTTGGTCAACAACTAAGGAGTTTGAAATGAGCAGCAAAAAAAAATTTGAGTATTTTATGACAATTGTGGAAGAAAAAAGCATATCAAAAGCAGCCGCTAAATTATATATTTCACAACCTTCCTTGAGTAAATTCCTAATCAAATTAGAAAGGGAATTAGGCGTTACCCTTTTTACACGAAAAAGCAATGTACTTTCGTTAACACCTGCAGGAGAAATATATATTCGCTACATAGAAGATGTAGAGATGCTCGCAAAAAAGCTGCAAACTACCTTCGCAAAATTGCAAGATAACTCTGCAGAACCAATGAAATTGGGTATTGCGCCTTGGAATGGATCCCTGCTATCTGCTAAAATAATGAGTCAATTTACTAGTTCTTTTCCCTATGTGAAATTTGAAATTGTAGAAGATCACGGTTTAACTCTAGCTAAATTATTAAGAACGGATAAGCTTGACTTTTTAATCGGCTACAAAGAAGCACTCCTAACCGGAGACTTCTTGTCTACCCCTCTTCTCTCTGACAAATTATTGTTGGTTGTTCCCAAAAGCTATACCCATTCAACAATTCATGTTCCTAAAAACAATAGTTTTACCAATCCTATACATACTGATATAGGTATTTTCAATCACTGTAAAATTATCACAGCTAAAAAAAATCAGCTTTTGTACATAAGAATAAACAACCTAATTGATAAATATAATTTGTCTCCATCTTCATTAATAGAATCTTCAAATATGGCGACTAGAATTCGCTTAGTTAACTCGGGCCAAGGTATCACTTTTATTCCTGTTGCGGCATTTTACAATGAGCTTAATATTGACAATCTGGTTTTTTTTGATATAGATGATGTATTGTGCGACTGGACTTGGTTCTTATTCTACAAAAAACAACCAACTTCTCCTCCGGCCAAGGGTCTTCTCGCAATTATTAAAAAACTATGCCTCGAACTTAATTTTATTAAACCAGCCTAATATATTTTTCAACAGATATTTCGGTAATAAAAATTGTGAAATAACGTCTAATGTTTGCTTTAACAATACGAAAAGACAACACTCTAGTACGTCATACATTTTTAAAAATACAAAACAACCTAGTACGTTATACATATGACGTACTAGGCTATTTTTTTAATATAGTATTATACTTATTTAAAAAATCATATTATAACGGGCAAAGAATGACTAATAGTCTCACTTATTAATTTGTTTTTACAGCAAAGTTTCTTTTACATCCAATATTTTTCTACCGGCCGTACAAGCCGGGCAGAAACAGTACTTTCCGCCATCAGCTTTTACCTTTTTAGCTTGTTTAGCAAACGCAGAAGCTTTTTCTTCACCAAAAACTTGTGCCCCCTCAGGTGAAGAAGCAAATGCTAGTACTACATCTATAGGCAGTACATCTTCTTCCAATTCTTCTACTAGTTTTTTAGCTGCGCCTTTTTCTGTAGCAGTATTTAACGCTTTTAAATAATTTTGAGCTACTTCCTTCAATTCTGCGCAACAACTTGGCGCTGCTATAACTGCCTTTACGTTTTCGATTATCAAATCACGTTTTTCCATGTCTATCATCCTTTTTTTTAAATTTTGAAGCTTTTATTTGTAAAAGCTTTCGCTTAGATACCACTACTATATTTTAAAATTTTCATCTTATATTAGAGTAAACTCTATCCAGATATGCTTCCAGCTTTTTTTGCTCAACCTCGGAAAATCCTTGAAAAAGCTTTTGCGTCAATTCTAAAGAAATATCTTCGAAAACTTCTTTAAATTCTTTTCCCTTATTAGTGAGTTCTACGTAGCTGACTCTTGCATCTTCGGGTGACTGCTCCTTTTTAACCAACCCTAAGTCTACCAATTTGGCAACTAAAACAGTTACCGTTGGCTTAGTTCTATGAATAGTATCCGCTATGTCCCTCATAGTCACTTTTTGCCTGTGAAACAAAACCACAAGAATATCCCCATGTGAGGGAACTAATCCATGAACACCATGCTGTGCAAGACTTTGCATTACAAAGCTGTTAGCATGTTCTTTTATTTTACTAATTGTTGAAATTGCTTTTGTCTTTTTCATAAGTTTATTATAGTTAGACGTCTAACTTTTGTCAAGGACTTGCAATCTTGTATTTTAAGTATTATGCAATATCTGCAATAAACAAAACTTCAAGCTTCTCCCTATTAAATAATATTTAAAGAAATAAAATAAAGCCCTGAGAAAAAATCCAGGGCTTTAAATGCTTCTCACATAAACTTTTTTGATATTTACTCAAATTTTCAACATCATTAATCTTCCAGCGGTTGCTTTTAGCTTATTAGTTTACTTCTTCGCCTGTGCTGCATATTTAACAAGAGTCTTAAAGAAATTCAAGCAAATATCTACATTGCAAAGAGCAGCTTCTGGTTTGCCTTGAGCAATGGCAAGGGAGCAATCATTTTCTGGATGGAATTGAACACCTACGCAGAAAATTTTATTAGGATTCTCCACTCCTTCGATAATATCTACGCCATTTGCTGTAGTTTTAGCTGTTTGAATTAAATCAGTTCCATAAATACTAAAGATTGCCTGATGATGCCAAGATGAAACATTTTTCAGGTTCATGCTGCCTACGATTTTATACAAATGGGAATTCATTGTTGTAAGCTCTACGTCATGGCGAGCGTAAGTTCTGTTCTTAGTTCCTACAGGCATTCTATGAGTGTCATTATATTGGGCCCCATTTTTTGCATAATAGGTCGGAATGTCTTGTGTGAATTTGCAGCCTGACACAATACCTAACATTTGCTCTCCGCGGCAAACTCCCAGTGCCGGAATATTTTTGTCTATGCAATATGCCCATAAAGTATAGTCGGAAATATCTCTTGTGGCATTAATTGCCTCTCCACAGTTAGCTTCTTCTTGAGGAATTTTAAATAACGACGGACTAATATCCTCTCCTCCGGTCAAGAATACGGCGTCAACACCCTTCATTACTTCTGCTACATTGGTTTGGGCATAATTTCTGCTCTTAATCTTATTTGCGTAATATTGCCTAAGCATACCCGATGACGTTACGCATTTCGCATTTACGCTACCATCTTTATTGTAAATAACCTCTTTACTTTTTACTTGTTTAAGCTCTACTGGGATTCCGCCAGCTGCTTCAATTACTTTCTTGAACTTCTCGTAATTCTGGGTGTTCGCTTTCCATGATATTCCAATAATCGGCTTTCCTGTATCGGTTGCCCCAGCCATTTTTGCTGCAAATGCCGGTGACACCATACATAATACCATTGCCACCATGAGAATAAATGTTACCATTCTCTTCCTAATACTGTTTTTCATAAAAATGTTCCCCCTTTTTTATTATTATCTCTATTTACATTTTATTCACAATTTTCCGCTTAGTCAATATTTTTGCCATGCATAACCCCTCTATCAAATATACTGCCAATAACATGTAAAATAATTTACATTAACATCCATAAATACTAGTTTTATACAAAAAATGCCAATCAATTTGTGGTCATAAAATCCATCCTATCATATTAAAAATATGAGTTCTCTAGTTGTTAACCATAAATGCAAAAATTGCCGACATTTGCTCATATACGCGAAAGACCGAGGATTTCATAATAGGCCACCAGTACACACAGGTACCTCATATTACGAAACCGCAAGGTCTGACAAAATAGATGAGTAAATAGCGGCGATTTTATTTGTGTTTTTTGAAATTATTACTTACCACTTGATTATAGTGCCGGTTTAGAAATAGAGTTGAAAATTAGCCTTGCAGCTCCCACTTGAGAAATATTACTGACATCAATATGTATTGTATCCATGTTAATATATAATGGAATTTTTTCTATACTTCGCTGTAAAACATCAGGTTTTCTTTTGCCAATAAATATATCTTTATTTAATCTTTGTGCAAGTGCTTCTTTAGAAACAGCTAGCGTGAATTTATATACTTTAGTATCTGTCAAGTGAAGATTTTTCAACAAGTTTCTTATTATTGCTTCTTCTTGCATAACCCAACAGAATATGATGTATTCAAATTCTGAACACGCTATAAAATTATTTAGCATAAAAGAAATATTTTTCACTACAATCTGCTTTGTTTCTTCATTTACAATGAACGGGTTCATATTCCAGCACCAATCACCATCTAAAAATACACAGGGCTGCAGTAATTTAAGAAGTTCTTGACAAGTAGTCGTTTTACCAGCACCCATTGTTCCATTTATTAAAATTAGCTTTTTCATATTTCTCCTATTCTATTGCCAATATGCATTGTAGACATTTTTTGTCTTAAGTGCCACTAAGCAAATAATTTCTGTTATTTTACAACACCAGCATATCCTGCTCATCGAAATTCCAATAGGGATTATAGGCAACCTCCCAATAATAGCCGTTGGGATCAGTGAAATACCCACTATACCCACCCCAAAAAACTCTCTGCGGTTCTTTAGCAATAACCGCTCCAGCTCTTTTCGCCAGTTCCATTATTTCATGCACCTCGTCCTCACTTTTCACGTTATAGGCCAGAGTGATTCCAGCGAAACCTGTAGCAATATGCGGCGGATTCTTCTCGTTAATATCCTCTGCAAGCAACTTAAGAGGATACAGTTCAAACTTTGTACCGGTAGTATTAAAGAAAACCACCTTGGGGCTATCTTCTTTTTCATCGGTGGCGAAGCCAAGCCCATCGCGATAAAAGCGTATGGACTGTGCCATATCCTTTACGCCAAGGCAAATAATGCTAATTCTGTTCATGTTAAGCTCCTCCTTATGACAATAGGTGACAGACCCTTATTGTCATAAATTAATCTAGATATAATTGTTTTTATTTAGCCATGGTTTGGAAACTTTAGTTACTTGGTTATTTGCATCGACAACATAAGTGAATATTTCCACGCCCAACTTGTGCATCAAAGTTACTGTTAAACTATTATCACGCAGATATTCTTTGACTTGGTGACCACCATCTGCAACTAAAACCGCAGGAATAACGATTGCACCGCCAGTGAGTTTGAAATCTTCCGTCAAATGTTGTTTATGAATTTTTCTAAAATACGTGTATGCTTCTAGCACACAGCGCAGTAATGATTCCTTGGAATTAGGTATTTTAAGCTCTATTATTCTTAACACGCTTCCTGTTATTGCAAGCAAATCAATTTTACCGGCCTCATCTGACCGCTTAGATTTTAGTGGAGTCTGATAGTCCAACACTTTGCCAATAAAATCATAATCTTTTCCCTTCATTTGCATGGCAATATGTTCTTCGACCCTTCCAGATGCTAGGTTTTCAATTACCCCTGTGTGAATATCACTCATATTATAATGCTTACTCGTAGTATGTCTATCTATAATATCAAAAGATACATCATCAGTTAAAGATTTTATGTGAGCTAGTAGCGACGCACAAACAACGTCGCAATATCTTTCATGCGTATCTCTTGTCAGATTATTTGATACCACATAATGCTCTCGATATAAATTGTCCATATTACCTATATTCCTATAATTATTTAAACTTTTTTCAATTTCCACTTTGCTTAAAATTTTCCCCATTTTATCTAACTCCCCTTTGCATAGTTATTTTATAGAATAGCGTCTTACAAAATATTACTTAACCCAAGAGTCGCCAAGATTTTTACATATAAAGCCCCAGAAATAAAAAACTTAAAAATCAAATCATGCCGAAATATTTAAAAGCACTTATGATACCATCCTTTTGCTTCTCCTTCCAATGGTATTTTCCTAATTATTTAATTTTATTTTAGCATATTTAGACATAAACAGTTCAATAAAATATATGTTTTATTTTCTACTCCACAAAGCAAAAACCGCCGATATTTACTCATCGCTAACAAAGCAAATGTGTAAATATCGACGATTTTATTTTACTATTAGCTCCCGAAACAATTGGGGAAGTTCTGCTTTTTGCAAAAAAATTGCAAACTATGAACGCATTTATTCAATATGGTTTTGTGTGATTAAACTCTGCTGACTCTACCCATTCATTAGCATTGTTCAGCATTTGGATAATATTATCAAGTACTTCCGCGTGTCTCTCTTCTTCATGCCCGATTTTTTCAAGAATATCTTTTTCCGTTTGCTGCTCGGCCGTCTCTTTAAGTTTTTTATAGGTCTGTATGCTTTCTTCTTCCTTGCGTAAGGCTGCTCGGTAAACATCCAATTGTTCTGCTTTAAGCTTTACAATCGAATCCTTATCTTTTGTCATAAACGTTTTTTTCTTGCCAAGCTCAAATCCATTTTCCGCTTTACTTAAGGCAGTGTCTGTCTCGAAATGTGAATTGCCATTTCGATTTTGGAGCTTCTGCAAAATCTTATAGTGACGCTGTTCATCATCAGCGAGACCGTTTAACACGACTTTCAATTCCTCATACTTCGTTTCCACAGCCATTTCCCGATAATATTTTTCACCATCCGCTTCCATTTTTAATGCGAAATCAAAAACATTCATGATAAACCCTCCCATTTTTTAAATTCTCTACATATGACTGATGCGCAGAAACAAATATATCTTTCATTTTATAGGGGTAGGTATGCGGAATAATCTGTATATCCTTTTTCGCCTAGAGAATGATTGGTTCTCCACGACAAGCTCCTAATGCAGGAATATTTTTATCTAAACAATACGCCCCAAAGTATAATCGTAAATATCTCTTGTGGCATTAATTTCTTTACCGCAGTTATCTTCTTTTTTAGGTATTTGCTTTCCATGATATTCCTATGACAGGCTTTCCTGTATCATTTTCCAAATCCATTTTTGCTGCAAAGACCGGTGAAGCCATGCATACCGCCAATACCACCATAAAAATAAATCCTGTACTTCTCTTCTTGCTGCTGTCTTTTATAAAAGTCTTCCCTTATTCTTTTATTATTCAACTACTTTCATTATAGACACAACACTCTTTTAAAGCAATGTTATGCAATAAATAAAACTCTATACAATATATTTCGAATATACTGTATATTTTCTTACATTTAGCGCCCTTTGCTTAGTGCTTCACAAGCCAAAGTTATCACATTTTGATATTTTTAACACCATCTCACCTCCACCAATTACACAGTTAACCAGCATAGCAACTCTTATAATCTTCCATCGTTTTTCGCAATCTGTTTGATAAACTTAACAAGCCTATCTTTCCCGATATATGCTTAACTTGTCATTAATCGATCATATCCAATATTTTCTTCTTCCAAAGACATTCCACAATTATTCTGAATTTTTAACTTTATTCTACCATATTTAAATATACCGAGTTCACTAAAAATTCATGTTCCTAAATTATTTCCGCAAACACAAAAATCATCGATATTTGCTCAGGTACGCGAAAGATCGATGACTTTGTAATTGGATAGTACACACAGGTATGTCCTATTATAAAACCAGAAGGTCTGACAAAGTAAATGAGTAAATAGCGACGATTTTTTAACAAAGTATGATAAAACCGATGAAATTTTCTTTATATTTTAAAGCAAAGTTTCTTTTAAATCCAATATCTTTTTCCCCGCAGTACACGCCGGGCAGAAGCAATACTTGCCACCATCAGCTATTACCTTTTTAGCTTGTTTAATCAAAGCAGCGGCAGTTTCTGCACCAAAAGTTTTTGCCCCAGCAGGTGAAGAGAAAAAGGCTAATACCGTTTCTATCGCTTGTACATCTTCCTCTAATTCGGCTACTAACTTTTGTCCTGCTTTTTTTTCTTTAGCAGTATTTAGTACATTTAAATAATGTTGAGCTGCTTCTTTCAATTCCGGACAGCAACTTGGAGCCGCAATAACTGCCTTGACATTCTCAATTACCAAATCACGTTTTTCCATGTTAATCATCCTTTTCTTTTAAATTTTAAAGCTGTTATTTGTAAAAGCTTATGCTTAGATACCACTACTATATTTAAATTTTTTTATCTTATATTTATGTAAACTCTATCCAGATATGCTTCCAGCTTTTTTTGCTCAATCTCGGAAAATCCTTGAAAAAGCTTTTGCGCTAATTCTAAGGAAATGGCTTCGAAAACCTCTTTAAATTTTTTACCCTTAGCCGTGAGTTCCACATAACTTACTCTTGCATCCTCAGCTGACTGCTCCTTCTTAACCAACCCTAAGTCTACCAATTTGGCAACTAAAACAGTTACCGTTGGCTTGGTTTTGTTAATAGTGTCCGCTATATCCTTCATGGTCACCTTATGCCTATGAAACAGAACCACAAGAATATCTCCATGTGAGGGAACTAATCCGTGAACACCTTGCTGCGCAAGCCTTTGCATAATAAAGCTGTTAGCGTGTTCTTTTATTTTACTAATGGTTGAAATTGCTTTTGTAGTTTTCATAATTTCATTATAGTTAGACGTCTAACATTTGTCAAATACTTACACTTTGTACTTTAAATATTGTGCAATACATGCAACAAAGAAAGCTGCCCTTTTCCCCTTATTTCTCTATAGCTTCTTTATCATACCTATATTTATTTCTAGGTCTGCCCACCTTACCATAGTTATTTAGGACCTGTAGTTCTCCTCTGCCCACTAAATACTGAACATAGCGCGACGTAGTCTGGTAAGCCAACCCAACTGATTGAACAATATCTTCCAAATAAAACCAATCCGTAGTAGAGCGACAATAGGCATAAATTATTTCTAAAGTAGCCGCATTAATACATTTATTAACTATGTTTTTTCTTTCAACTTCCATTTCCTTTTCTACCAATTTCAAATGAACATTAATCCTGGCCACCAAATCAGGCACTTTTATAGGCTTAGTGGCAAAATCACTGGCTCCTACCTCTAAAAATTCATTAGCTAGTTCTTGTCCATCATCAATAGTTAAAACAATAATCGGGACCTTGTTGTCAATTTCCCGTATCTTCTTGACTGTTAACACACCGCTCTGCTGTGGCATATGATAATCCATGAGAATAATATCCGGTTTGATTTTTTCCACTTCATCTACAGCTGCAATACTATTGCTCTCAGTATAAACATCCCAACCAACTGCAGTACCAATAGCTTTTAACGTATAGAGTATATCCGGCTCGTCGTCAACTGCCATAATTCTTATTTTTTTATTCATACCCGTTTACCTCCGGTAGAGTAATTACGAACCTTGCTCCACCATCAAGCCGATTACTGGCTTTAACAGTGCCCCCATATTTTTCAACTACTTCCAAAACATAGGGCATTCCTAATCCTGTAGAATTTTTTGAAGAAAATCCTACCTTCCATATATTTTCTACATCACCCACAAAACCTTTACCATTATCAATCACAGTCAAAATAACATTACCATGACCTTCTTCCACCGTAAGCTTTATATACCCCGTCTCTTGGTCAATAGCCTCCAAAGCATTTTGCAGTATATTGATAATAGCCCTTGAAAGTCTGATTTTATTTACACGTACCGCGGGATTAGCTTTAACATTCAACTCAAAAGTTCCTATGCTATTGAGCTGTGGTACGTGAGCCATAGCATAACGTACCAACTCTTCCACTCTGATAGTTTGTTGACTATCATCATTGAGCAACTCATTAACCATAGTACTCATCTTATCCACAAGACTACTTATATAGTTGGCATATTTCTTTGCCATATCATTATCTCCTGAGATAGAAATTACGCCTGCTAGTCCTTGGATACTTGTTAAAGGTGTTTTGAGGTCATGAACTAGTGCCTTAATTTCACGCAAAGATCTGTTTTCCATTATTTGCATTGTCATTTGATGGTTTAGTTTTTCCAGTTCTAGGTTCTGCTCCATATCATGTACCTCTACAGTGTAAAGATTAAGTAAATGAGCCAGTAAGACAGCATTTACAACGCAGATAATACATACAGAAATCCCCAGTAAATTAAAAATTTCATTGGCATGATTAAGATACGATGTAGTTTTTATTAAATCTGACAGGGACCCTCTGCCAAAATGATAGGGACTTAGTATGGGTACAATATCCAACCATTCAACTCCGAATAAAAGTAAGATAACAACAGTACATTTATATGCTATGCTCCTATTCAAGTTTTTCATTTTGCTAACAATCAATACTACTAGCGTCATTGTAATAGCAGGAACACCAAAATCGTAGGTTACACCGTGGAGATAATAAATACCTTCATAAATACAGGGAATAAGAAAAATTATAAACCAACGAATCCACCACGCTCCTCCTGATTGAAAGGCACCAACTCCCTCCGCAAAAAGTAGTGCACCCATATAAATTGGCAGAGCACGAATAGTATTCATCACAACTAGACGAATAGCAGCCATTAACAAACTATTAATATTTCCTGTATCAATACTGTACAATATCCTTTCCATAATACCGGAATATTCCAATCTAATTATAGAAGGCGCCTGTAACCCAATAACCATAAGGACTATTCCCCAAATGATTAAACGCCGATTGTTTTGTGCAATATCTCTTAGTTGGTTCACTGCCACCACTCTTTTCTTTTGCCATAATACAATAACAAAAGCATCCCGATAATCCAACCACTAATGCCAACTTTTAAACCGCTAGGCAGCATAGTTGTATAAAACACCTTACTCGTGCCTGGTTGAGTACCATTGTAAATACCGTATTCTGCAGCAAGACGGTGAATATTAATTAAATGAATAACTGCACGATTTGTTTTAATGAATTCTGCGGCTAAGCCATTACTTATTACTAAAGATGGTCGATATCCTCGCGTTAATCCTTGACGTAAAAAAGCATCGTGTCCATGTTCTCCAAAGATTACATGATTGCCGCCCACATTAATGAGAACATTTGGCAACACCCCATTGTTGGCTTCTTTGTACAAGGCTATGCGTTTATCAATAGCTTCCGTTAAATATGTGCTGTTCATAAAAGGAACTCCTGAACGTGCAATAGCCAAATGTATATCTGCTATGCCTTCTTCAGATAATCCATGTCCTTGGTCTTGTCCTCCTCCGATAGTAACAGCATTAGATTTCCATTGCCAAATACCGGCCTTAACCAAACTTTGTTCCATATCCAACCAAGTGTAATTTGCACGATTTGCTCCCCAGCTGGACGCCCCCACTGAGCTAACAACTACAGGTCTAATTCTCATCGTATCTATGGCAGAAAATGCAGCAATATTAAGCGCAGGGAAAGAACCAGACATATTTACGGCAACCACATCGCCCGGCTGTACACCGGCACGGCTTAACATATCTACAATAACAGCAGCAAAATCAGGTTCCTGTGACAATATTTTTGCATCATGAGCTCCCAGGGTAGTAGTAATGGGAGTATATTCCTCTCCTATTAATTTACTGCCAATTATCTTTTGAGCGGTAATAGTCTTGGTCACAGCTTCCATTTCTATGCCGTAAAGGTTGCTTTTCTGCAAAAGAATATACTGCCTACAAAAAATTAAAAACAATATATTGATAATTGCGAGGTTTATCAAAATAGTCCTTCTTTTCATTATCAACATCAACCTTCCGCCACTAGCACAACCAGCCTAGTTAGGACCACCGCTACTGATAACCATAGCACCGTAACAGAAAAACCCTGCTTAGCAAAATCTTTGGCAATAAGTCCAGGTATTAAGTAGCCAATAACTGACAGTCCCAAATTATGCATTGGATAAAGGAGCAAAAGGTAGGATGCTATCTGAGAAAAAAGAATACCCACCAGCAAATATGCTACGAATAGACGCCGCCCGTAGAGCAACGCGTAATTCTTAACCAATTCAACAAGTCCATACGTAAGAAGAGCAGCCAAGATAGTACCAACAATCCACCTTGGCTGCAGAATAAACATAGACAAATACCCAGCAACAACTATGCCGCCAGGAGAAAACCCCGTAAGCTCGGTAATAAGTAAGGAAATAGCAATTCCAGAAAATAAATATAGATGCATATTCCCTATCCCCCATTCAACTTTGCACGAAATTCTTCAGATAACCCTTTTATGTTTCCTGCAGCAAAAATAGTAAGACTTTCGCCCCTTATTTTAGCAATTATATCTAACAAATTTTTAAAAGCATTTGTTTTCGTTTGCAATAAGAAAATCTTGTCCTTAGTAACGCCCTGCCTGAGCAAAGTTAACACAGCAAACCCAGTATCACCTGCTACAATTATAGCATTTATCGGTTTTTTGGCAAATAACTCACACAGCTGTGCCGTACGAAATTTCCTGTCTTCACGACAATTTAACAAGACTATTACCCTGTCGTGCTTTTGCAAATAATGATTCCATAACCAGAGTGTTGATTCCGGATCATTTGCTGCCAGAACATCAATTACTTTTATTTGCTTTCCGCAAGCCGAAAATTCAGAAACATGGCAATTTCCAGCATCAGGATTAGCTTGTCGCATTCCACTAAGAGCAGTTGCAGAATCTATACCCGCTAGTTCGCAAACTTTCAGCGCAATAGCCACATTTTCCGGCACTACTTCATAAGGAAATCCTTGAAAGTCCTCTTGTGGCAACTCTAAGTAGTCCGCTGGAACAACTTGAGTATTTTTGCAATATTTGTCCAATAGCAGCTTTGCCTGGGGCGTAGTAACTAAAATTCCACATTTTGGAATAGTATTGCTTAATGCTGCTGCCACATCTATTAAACTACTTCCCATAACATCTTCATGGTCAACACGAACATTAGTTATAACTCCTATATGTGACTGTATAAGACGCCTTTCACAAAAAGCCTGTAGTTCAGGGCGGATGGCCATGCATTCAAAAACTATTGTATCAGCACCATTGTCCACAGCTGTTTTTACAAGTTTAATATTCTCTCTAATATTGGCTGGCCCACGTCTGCTAATAAGCTCTTCTGTGCCATCAGGGAAAATAAATTTAGGCTCAGTCCCGGTAGTCTTGGCAAATACTTTATGCTTACCATTTCTAAGCCCAGCAGCAATAAGCCTAGTCACACTGGATTTTCCTCTAGTTCCATTCACATGAATCCTTAAAGAAAGTCGCCCTAGGTTACTATTATGCTTACTATTTTCCAAATATAAAACTGCCAAAAACAACGCCAATATCACAACATAAAATAACAACTGATTCATAAGCTACACCTTTTATAAATTATTTTGCAATGATACCAGTGCTGGCTACTAAAAATTTAGCAATAGTAAAGCTGTATTTTACTCTATCCTCTATAGGCTGCTTATCACTAGTCTCTATTGTAAAAGCAGGAACCTTTAGAATGGTATTTGCATAATAGGCAGTACTGCCTGCAATAGGATTGGCTAAAACATTAAATTTTTTTTTGTCCTCAGTAATATCTTTATTTACGTACTCCATAGCATCCATAGCTAAGAGAGAACTCACATCATCCTTTCCCGGTAAAATGCTCTCACCCAAAGACTTCTGATTTTCGGCATTAAAGGCATAGCCCTCATGCAAATCAAGCACCATTGCAACTTTGTACTGTTTCATAAGTTGTACAATACCATAAGTAAGTTGCTGGGAGGGTGTTCCGCTAGCTTTGCCAGGATAAGCACGATTTAAGTCCCCTACTTCCGGCAATGTTCTAATGTTTGCCTGCAAAGCAGTTTCATTGGCCCTGGGAATAACAATTAAAGTTCCCTTTATTAATTTAACATCACAGAACTTTTTTGCGGCCTGAGCTCCTGCCGGTTCATTACCGTGTACACCACCTACTACCATTACCGCCGGACCAGGGTTAGCTGATTCATAGATAAAAGCAGGAGTAGCATAGGGAGTATCCTTCATTAGCTGCACAGTAGTAACCTTTTGAGGTACTGGTTCAGGCAGTGTTTTTTCTGCGGTAACTGCAGTCTTCTTGGTACCATTAGCACAACCGCTTAAAATAAGTACTAGCAATAAGAAAGTAATGTAAAAGTACTTTTTAATCATATCGCGCTTCCTCCAATCCAAAAGCCAATTTCAACATATAGAATACTACCCCATAATGTCAATAAATATGGCCTAAGCTTTACTAAGTGCTTATAAATAGAACCCTAATCCATTTTTTTGCAAATCTTGGTAAGAAGGCACATTCGTAATAATAATGTGTTGCGCTTTTTTCGTGTCAAAAACTTTTATTAGTTCCATTATACCAGAAATATGTCGACCTACACGTTCTTCGATAGGATGTCCTGCATCCGTAAATGGCACAAACAAACGTCCTTGCTTAGCAGCTTGGACATATAAAGGATCTTTACCATCAATAATACTCAGGCTAGATACTTTACCACGCAAACGACCCTGGGAAGGATTAGCCGTTTCCATAAGAGTTGCCAAGGTATCACTATAATCTCCCCACTCACGATGGGATAATCCATGAAAATTATTAGGAGAAGGTTCCAAGCGCATCTCAATACCATCTAACTGTAAGTTCATTACTGCTTCAGCAGCTATTAAATCCATAGCTCTTTCATGAGCAACCATAGCATTAATTACCGGATACTCAGGAGATGCTTCGTGTAAATCTACGGAAATATCAGGTTTTTCTGTTTTAATAACTTGCATTATGCCATACGCAACTTGCTCAGTGAAGTTACCATCAGCTCGGCCCGGATAAGCTCTATTTAAATTGCGCGTATCACTACCGGCCAAAGTTTGTCCTGAACCTGCATGTACATAAATATCAGGGTCAGGCCATTGATCAATAGGATTGGTGGCGCGAGAACCAAAACGGAACTGTCGATCACCATGAGCAGTTTTGATATAAATATATGAAGGAGTACCCTCCATAGCGTCAGAGTGGCTAAAACCACTGTTGTTCCCTCTTGGGATGACAATTAACCGCCCCTCTTCAGGTTTAGCATTTTCAACTAATAATGTAGCCGCTAAATAACCCGCCGGTTCATTGGGATGAGTACCACCTAAAACAAAAATAGTTCCTCCCGGTTTACCGCTATCCAAAATATATACCTCTGTATCTCCAGCCGTACCCTTCAACCCACTAAAATAATCGCTTAAA
>Ga0183096_1000493_pt1 | contig 52040 bp, 30 predicted proteins | sample Biomet5_FD_127791 | JGI IMG/M metagenome (GOLD analysis project Ga0183096, IMG submission 127791) | Microbial communities from bioreactor (seeded with sewage sludge) at LBNL, California, USA - Biofuel metagenome 5 (version 2) (version 3) | ecosystem: Engineered > Bioreactor > Anaerobic >... | reverse complement strand
ACTGCAAAACCGGAATTCCACCAGTACCGTCTCTTAAACCTATCAAAGTTCTCTGAATATTTTAGAGAAACTTTGATAGTAGGATACTTTTTCCGTATAAACAACACGAGGTTTACCATATGCTTACGGTGCAAAAACGACTGATTACCGCAGATGCTATTAAGAATATGTTCCTGGGAATCGATCAGAAAGAATACACCCTTTGTAAGTTGGTAAATTACCACAATGAGGTTCTGAAAGAAACCTTAGCCTGGGGAACCCTGAAAAATTACTTCACCACTCAAAAGTATATTCAGAGATTTCTTAAAGAACGGTTCGGCACCACAGACATATTCCTCTCGGAATTATCATTCAAATTCATTACTGATTTTGAATTTTACCTTCGTAATTACCAGCCCCAAGATCATCAACGGCCAATGGACAACAACGGAGTCATGAAACACCTCGAAAGATTTCGGAAAATGGTCACTATGGCTGTAAAAATGGAATGGATTGACCGTGATCCGTTTGAAAAATACCAACTTAAGTTTCATCGGGTTGAACGGGAATTCCTGTCAGCCGAAGAACTGATCAGAATCGAAAACAAAGAATTCAAGATTGTTCGTCTGCAGTGGATTCGTGATCTGTTTGTATTCAGTTGCTATACCGGCCTAGCCTATATCGATACAATGAATCTTACACCCGGTAACATTACATTGGGTATTGATGGAGAATACTGGATATCAACCTGTCGGCAAAAGACCGATCAACCTGTACGTGTCCCCATTTTGCCCCAAGCATGGAAAATTATTGAGAAATATCGCACGCATCCACGCTCACTACAAAAAGGAACCATCTTCCCAAATATTTCCAATCAAAAGGTGAACAGTTACCTGAAAGAGATTGCCGATTTGTGCGGTATTGAAAAGAACCTGACCTTCCACCTGGCAAAGCATGTCAAATATTCTATCTAACTGTGAATAAACAAGTTACAATAGTTCCATATTCAATAGGTAACGATTTAGAAACAAGCGAACTTCTGCTTTTTTCTTCTTTTTGCACTAATACAAAGAGCGACTGTTTTTATTTAAAACAAAGATACAAAAGTTTCAGTTAGATTAAGAATATTGCTGAAATTGTAACGACTAAATATTAAGTTACCCCAAAACCTGTAAGATTGGGGATGGATATCTGCAACCTTGACTACCTAGAAACGACTTTGATGATATTCTGGCCTTTCAGGTTACGGAGCATAGTTTGCGTTCGATAAGATTTTCTATGTTTTGAGTTTCGAACATAAATTTTTGAATTTTAATTATTTAGAATTACACATTTCCCATTTTTAATGTCATCTTCTATCTTTTTGAACTTAGATTCTACGATTCGACCATCATTGTACTTTATTTTAACAATTTCATTTCTACCATAAGTTTTACCAACAACAATAGGTTTATTATCTCTAACTCTTGGATGTAATATTAGTTCTGCATTTCTCTTTATTGTTTCTAATCCTGTATCTCCCAATAAATTACTTTTTTGATTTTTTAATTTTTCATTGTTGCACAAATCCAGTATTTCTTGTGCTTTTTTTCTAATCTGATCATATATATTTAAGGAATAATATATGTTTAATTCTTGATTATAAATAATAAGATAGTTAATCAATAAATCTTCACTTACTTCTTGCTTGACAGAATTAATGATTCGAATAAAAGATAATGCTTCTTTATATCTTTTTTTATTATATAGATTATATATATAATTTGCAAAAACTGAAAAATCAATATAATCAACTGCTTTAAATCTCTTTTTCTCAAATAGTGAAATATATTCTTCTGCTTCCTTGATATTCTTATCATTAAAAAAAACTAAATATCGAAGAGTGTCATATTTTATCTCATCATCTACTTGATAGTCTTCGTTATCAAAATTTTCATATATTTTGTTTAATAAAGAAATTCCTGTACTCCAATCTTTTTTATACGACACTGAATATAAAAATAAGTCGTATATATAATTGGCAAATGGTTTTTCTCCCAAAAAATGAAGCCACGGTCTTAATTTTTCAAACTCTGGATATGAATGTAAAAAAGAAATTGTCAAGACATCTTTCAACTGTTCAGTATTGAATATTAATTGTTTATCCGGATCATATTCAATTGGATTTAAATCGTTTTCTATAATTAAATTAACAATTTTAGTTAATGTCGATTTTTGTAGATATGCATCTTCTGTTGTATTATAGATACCTAGTAATAAAACAGGTTTTGTTTCAAGTTTCGATATATTAAAGGATTTCTCATAATTTTTAATTGCTTTATCAATATTCTCTTTTTTTCCGTAAAATTGTGCAATATTATAATAAGCAACTGATTTTATCTCATCAAGGAAATCATTTGTAAGTTTATTTTTATCAAACCCAATCTCATTTATGATATTTTCAAATATTCTTATGGATTCGCTTTCGTATTTTTCATTGTTTGAGTTTTTTGAGAAAATGCCATAATTTAACAATGCTTGCATATAAGACTCATCGCCTTTGTTGTCGTTAATTATTTGTTGTAAAAAATCCAGACTATCTGGTACATTCCCCATATAAAAACTAACAAGTCCTTTTAAATTTAATGTCCAATAATAGAATGGTTCTTCAGTCGAACCTTTTTTGAAATTTGTATTATTTAAATACTCTAGTGATTTTTTGAAATTTGACAAATGAAATGCCGCAGCCCCCATATAATAGTAATACAAAGATTCAATCTTTGAATCGAACTTATTATTTTTAAGATATTTCTCAAAATAGGATAGAGATTCTGAATAATTTTCTTTATCATAAAACTCTTTTGCCAACATTATCAAACCTTTATCTTCTTCTTCGATTTGTTTAATCCAATCTAAAGATAAACTTTGCTTTATAACTTCGTTTTTAATATGTACATCGTTATTCCCGTTAAAATTGGTTATGCCAGACAAATACAATTTGCTCTTTATTTTATCAGAAACTTCGTTCCCTTTTTTGTATGCAATTTCAATTATGGCATTTCGCAATTCTCTATCGCTCTTAACCAATTCTCTTATATTATCAATAGGCGGTCGGTCGAAAGTAGTTAAATACATTTCCGATATTAAATAGTCTATTCCATTTTGAGAGATTTCTTTGTCTGAAAATCTGTCTTCAATTTGTGCACATACATCCCAAGTCATTCGAGGATTACCGTTTGTCCAAAAATATATTCTATCTTTATTAGCCTGAGATAACTGCAATTTTGATTTCGTAACAAATTGTTCAAATTCGGTTTTTGAAAAATCATTTAAAAATATTTTCTCACCGATATTGAAAGGGGATATTTTAGGGTCTTTAATGATTTCATTCGGCTCTACAACTCCTGATAATATATAGGTAAGTTTTTCAAGTTCTTTGTAATTAGTTCTTGAAAAATACACACTTCGAATTTGGGCAAATATCTGATCAGAATAACTTTTTTTAGTTAAGGCATCTATCTCATCAAGAATGATAATTAATTTCCCTTTGATATTTTTTAGTATTAAACGAAGTTCGTTTGTGTGCTGTTTAAAAGGAGGTATGTCATTTTGCTGTCTGCGATTATTTTTTATTGTTTTTTGAACATCTGATAATGTATCTTCATTCGTTTCTAATACTGTATCAACAATATTTTCAAAACAACCTCTTACATTTTCAAAAGGATTTGACAAATCAATATAACCAAAAATAGTTTCTTCATTTTCCAAACGTCTTTTGGCATTAAGAAGAAGATTGGTTTTACCCATTTGGCGAGAAACAAGAACATATCCGGGGCGTCCCATATCTTGAATGATATTATCAACTTGTCTGTCCGCATTTCTTTCAATGTATAATTCGGGCGGAATAATTGTATATGGTTTTAATATTTTATTCATTTCTAAACTGTTTTAACTCGTTATCAGTTTCTTGAATTATTTGCAGTAAATCAGAATCTGTTCTTTTATCTTTCAGTATTACATTTTTGAAAAACTTTTTTATAAATCTTGGAGAACCTTTTGCTTGTTCAACAAGTTCTGTTTTTACTGAATGAGATAATTTAATTTGTAAAGGTTTTTCTATAAGTGCTATTAAATCTTCTATAACTGTTGATTCCCAATATTTTAATTGCAAAAAATATAGGTATTCGTGAATTTTTTGGTCGTTTTTTTGAATATGAATTATTGGATTGTGAATAGAAGATAATATTAATCGTACTTGTTCAAGTCCATCTGTTAAATGAATTTCATTGATTAATGCAAATAATGATTTGGTAAATTGTTGGTATTCCTTATTTGAGTCAATAGGGATTTCGTCTAAATAAATTATTAATGATTTACCCTTATAATTGGTTTCTAACTCATTGATAATAGATCTACAACAGGTTGGAAAGTTTTTATGGCTGGGGTATTTTATGTCATTGCCCGTTTTTTCTTGAATAGCATTTAAAATTCCGGTAAACAAAGCAACATTTTTCTCTCCAACATACGAACCTAACGTAATTGATATATATTCGCTTTTGTTGTTTATTAAATTTCTCAATATCAAATTGGATTTTCCACATCCGGTATCACCATAAATCCAAATCCCGAACTGCGAAAGTTTTTGATTAAATACATTATCTTCTTTTCTTTTTAAGTAGTATGGCTCATTTTGAGGTTTATAAACTTCAAATAATATTCTATTCGTATCTGCTTGACAAACAGTATTCTCAGAAATATTTGTTTCGCAATAAGGATTAATTCCCTTTTCTTTAAAAACAGTTTCGGAAGCAAATAATTCTAAGCATAAACTAACTGCCGATTCAATGGCTATTTGCTGTCTTCTCTTTTTATCTTTTTCTTTTTGTCCGTCAGCAAAATCGCATATTCCTTTTACAATTATCCATTCTGCACGATTTTTACAAGCAGCAGCAACACCAGCACCTTCCATTTCGCCACCTTTCGCTTCTGGGTAATCCTTTAACAGTTCATCTTTTCGCAATTTATTATCAATTAGTTCTTCCCCTGATAATATTTTTGCAATAATTTTTTTTGCTTTATTGTCATTTTCAAGGAGATTTTCCCAAGTTGTAATACTCTTAAACCGACTTGTTAATAATGAACTTGCTTGTTCTTCAACGCCACGAGGAATTGTTCCGTTTTCTCCAACACGTTTTAAATTGTACGGTATTATTGTTTCTGAAATTAAAACATCTCCAATATTTTGTTTGTTTTCATCTACGCCAAAAGCAATGCCAACCATTATCACAATTTTAGATTTTATATTATCTAACGCCGTTTTTACCGTAAGTATAGAGCCATCAGAGGACATAGAACCCATACTGCCTGTTTGAACAAGTGCAACAGCATATTTACCAAACTTGCCAATGTAATAAGTATAATTGTCTTTGAAAACTTTTATTACTCCAGGATATCCGTTGAGGGGAGTGAGCTTTGAACGAGTTTCCTCTATTTCAACATCAGTAACTGTTACTAAAAGAATTAATTGTTCATTAAATAAATGGAACAATTTTTCGTATTCGTATTCAATAAAATTTTCTTTTTCCATGTATAATAGTAATATTGACAGTTAGTATTAAAATTCAAACCTCTTTCTATTTTCTATGAATCACGACATTCCTATTTTATCAATAATTCTGCTTAACAACAATATCAAAATACTTACATGTAGCTGCAGTATTGTTGTAAATTTGAGCTAATACTCTTGTTTCAATATTTTTATCTGGGTAAGTTCATTATCCAATAAATCTATATGATTAAATTTTGTTTTTCAATTTTTCAATCTCATTCCAATAAAAAAATGCCTCGACATTGGACTTTTTAAGTTTATTCAATTTTGTGTTCAATGGTTCATTAATTACGGCATCACGCAAAGGCTCAATGTTTTGTGGGCCGAAACGGGCAACCGTTGTAATCCCTTTTGCAATTAAAACAGAAAGATAAGCAGCTTTAGATGCATTGGTAACAGCACTGTCGAAATTGTATTTTTCACTGTGAATAAAGCTCTGTATCCTTTTTGTTCCTGTTTGAAGCAATTTAAAAGTGTCGGGTTCTACCTGTCCCTTCAAACAGATACAAAGTGAGGTTTGAAATATGTCATCGAGTACCTGGGCAATATTTTCAGGGTCAAAATTCCGGTATCGCAGTTCAACGGCAGCAAACTTCCTGAATGTTTCAGCAACCACGGTTAAGTCGTCCGTTACATCAAAAAGAGAAGCGATATCAAAAAGTTGTTTTATAATTTCCATTGAACAATCTTTTTCCCCTTTGAAATAAGGAATGCCCGTAGTGTTTGGAGCAAAGGCGGTAAGTTTATCGCCCAACATGTCGGCCTTACTTGGTACATTTACCATCACCGGATCTCCTTCCTGCTTCAAAAAACGGCTTTGAATTGGCAATTGCACTACATCATGATAATGAATATCTTCGAACAACACATCAAGCAGAATACATTCCGTTTCGGTATTGGTCACGTATGTTACCTGATAAAAGAATTTTGCGTGTGTTTTTGGTATATTACGGGGTGTAACCCGCTCAACTAATTTCACTTCACTAAAGCCGTATTGTTGAGCAAATTTCTGTACATACTCTTCGATGTTGGTTCCGGGAGGACAAATTATATCAATATCAATGGAAAGCCTCTTTGCACTATTCAGGTGAAGCATTAATGCCGTACCTCCTTTGAAAACAAAAGGGCAACCTGATAACACCAGCGATTCAAGCAATGAGAACGCCCTTATAGATTTTTCAATAAGTGCTATATCCGGGAATTTATTTTCGGTAGCGACCTGCTGCATCCATTCTATTGTACGGCTATCGGGATGAATCATAGTTTATTGATACTTAATAACTGTTCAACTTCTTCCTTCCGCCCCCGCCGGGTGGCATAGCGTAAAAGCTTGTTTTTGTTTACGTCGTGTCTTTCAAAAACCGCTGTGTAAATATAATCTATCTCCGAGCCCTGCAAAAAAGAAAATTCTGTATCCCCAACCATGTCAACCAAAATTTTTTCTATTGTGGGAGTGTTTATACCCTCTGCCTTTTGTAACGGCGATTCGGAGATTAACGGACGAATAATAATTGCCTCACCGGCATTGATATATCGTTCAAAGTCGGTGGACGAAGGCATTAGAAAAACCCGTTTGTTGCTATCAGTGTTTAAAAGATTAAAAACAGACTCTGCCACTTCACGCTCTACATCTACAAATAAAAGATTCAGATTTGGAATATGGTGCATATACGGGATAAGGGCAGAAGCCTCCCACAAACAATAATTCACAAAAGGGAATTGACTTTTTATTTGTTGATCTATATTTTTCATTTCCCCGGTACATATTACCGAAAAATTTTTCTTTGCATTGTCTGACAATTTATAAACACCTCTCTCAATCCGAATTAACTGACCCGATTTTAAAAGGCGGTTCAGTTGTTCGGAAAGAGTTCCGGGTGAACCAACTTGATCTTCGCTCTTTAAATTGGCGATTAACTCTTTACGCGTAAATACTTTGTGAGTAAATGCAAAATCTATTATGTCGTTCGTTGTTACCATATACCGATTATGTACGAACAAATATATCACTAATTTGGCAACCAACAAGTCATACTGCCAAAAATGTGATAATTAAAAACGATACTATCAAACACTAATATTTTGGAAATTTATCGGGAGTAAAATGATTAATCTATTACTTGCCAATCTGCCTGTTAATTCATTTACCTCCCTCGTTGTTTCAATTCAGTCAGGTCGACGTTTCGTTTTTCAGGAGCAAAGGTAATTTCGGGGTATTAACGGACAGACAAGGTCAGGCCGCAAGCGGTTTTACAAAAAATCTTCCCTGCGCCCGTTGGTTTCGAGGTATTTTTTGCAAAAACCTTGTCCGTCCTAACCCCTGTACCGAAAAATGCCCTGAAACGAAAACGACCGACCCGACCGAAAGACGCATAAAAAAAATGTCGGATAAACGTAAGGCAGATGAAAAATGAAACTCAAACTCCCTCTCCTCTCAAATCCGCATAAAATTCAGATTCACATAAATTGCTGGCAAAATTTTTTTATGGGTGGCACATTATCGAAGTCAGAAAAATATAGTCATTATGGATACGGTATTATTTTAATAGTTATACATACAATTACCTGTTTGTCAATACTTTTGTTTCTTTCAACAGCCGTATGACTGTTTCTCCGGCCATTGGTACGGCTGTTCCTTGTGTCATGCCGCCCAACGTTGGTTTGTTTGGCTGTTGGGCCGTTGGGCCGCACTCACATACCTCTGTCCGTATGGAGATATATAGGTATACCGGTTTGTCAGAACGGCTGTTTATTGAAATTCAGGTTGGTACATTTATCCGTATCTTTCAACAAACCATCCTATGTCCATCCGGATGTATGTACCGTCATCTCTCCGGTAAATAAACAGGGAATAGTTATCGTTTGTACCGTTCTTCCGTTTCGTGGCAGCTTGTGGCGTCCGAATGGCAGTTTGTGGCCTTCTTATTCCCGGTAAACCATTTGTTTAAGCCTGTAGTTTTGTCCCGGCAATAAGGTGATCGTTGATGCCTCGCCTGCAGCAAAACAGGGCTTGCCTGCAATCCGTCCTCCGGCGGATTTTTATGTTCGTCAGAACATAGCAAGGTATCTTTTGAGTTACTCGAAATAAATTCGGTAACTCAAAAGTCCCTTGCCCTTGCAGGGGGCTGGCAGCTCCTCCGAAGTCGGGCTGCCTGTTTCAACCTGCGGTGGCATGGAAACGATGGCTTTTATTGCAGTACCACTAAAATCCGTAGTAATATGAAAGAAGAAAAGAAAAGCAGAAGGGGTCGTAATCCCAAAAAAGATCCGGTTGTATTTGCCTATATGGTACGTTTTACGGCTGCAGAACATGCCCGTTTCCTGACCATGTACGAACAGTCGGGCGTATATGCCAGGGCTGTTTTTATCAAAGCCCGCGTGTTCGACGAGGTCTTTAAAGTGCTGAAAGTGGATAAAACGTTGATTGATTATTACACGAAACTCTCGGCATTTCATGCACAGTTCCGTGGTGTAGCTGTCAATTACAACCAGACGGTAAAGGAATTGAAAAGCCATTTTTCAGAAAAAAAAGCGATGGCATTGCTCTATAAACTGGAAAAACAGACGGCTGAACTTGCCGTTTTAAGCCGTCAGATTATTGCACTTACACAGGAATTTCGGCAACAATGGTCGCAAAAATCAGTATAGGAAGTTCACTTTACGGGGCATTGGTTTACAACGGGGAGAAAATCGATCAGGAGAAAGGCAGGCTGCTGGTTACCAACAGGATTTTCGATGACGGGACAGGGAAGGTGGATATTCACCGGGTAATGGAGGATTTCAAATGCTATATGCCGCCACAGGTTCGTACTGAAAAACCGGTGATACACATTTCCCTGAACCCGCATCCCGACGATAAGCTGACAGACATGGAACTGGCGGATATAGCACGGGAATACATGGATAAACTGGGTTACGGCAACCAGCCGTACATGGTGTATAAGCATGAGGACATCAGGCGCCATCACCTGCACATTGTCTCCATTCGGGTGGATGAAAACGGTAAATGCCTGAACAATGCTTATAATTTTCACCGCAGCAAAGCCATTACCCGTGAACTGGAGAAAAAGTACGGGCTGCATCCGGCAGAACGGCAACGGACAACCCGGCAGGAACCGGTAAGTAAAGTCAATCCTTCGGATGGGAACGTAAAAAAACAGGTCGCAAATGTGGCAAAATCCCTGATGCGTTACCATTTCCAGACACTGGGTGAATACCGTGCCCTGCTTTCCTTATACAATGTAACAGTAGAGGAAGTGCAGGGACAGGTACGCGAACGGGAATACCACGGGCTGGTATATTCTGCCACAGACGATAAGGGAAATAAGACAGGCAATCCATTTAAGTCGTCCCTGCTTGGCAAGGCGGTCGGATATCAGGCTTTTGAAAAACGTATTGCTTTTTCAAAAAAACAGATACAGGAAAAGAAGCTGGCTGCACGTACCAAAGCCGCTGTTTCCGCTGTTTTGCGACAGACCGTCAGCCGGGAGGAATTTACCGGTACACTTAAAGCAAAAAACATTGACACGGTGTTCCGGGAAACAGATACGGGACGTATCTATGGGGCGACATTCATTGACCATAACACAGGCTGTGTGCTGAATGGGTCCCGTTTGGGGAAGGATTTTTCAGCCAATGCTTTGCAGGAACATTTTTCTACCGTATCGACGGAGACCGGACAGGAAAAGGCCTCATTCAATTCCGAAAAACCTTTTCAGGAGCAGGAACGGGATATATTTCTGCAAAATGACTTTCCCGGCAGTAGCCTGGGGCTATTGTCGCTTGACGAGCAGGGGATAAACTACGAAGAAGAGGCTTTTATCCGGAGGATGCAACGAAAGAAAAAGAAAAGTCGGCATGGGAGGCAGATGTAATTGCAACTTTATTGCTGCAAAATATTTATTGCTGGTTTATATTCTTTTAAGGAACACGATGAAACTGTTTCCAACGCCAACAGTGCTTTTAACAGAAATTTCACCTTCGGGACAGAAATATACAACATTCTACTTTCGCATCCTTTCCCGTTCATCATCCAGTTGTATCCGGCGGTTCAGGCGTTCCCTCATTTTATCAAGGAAATAGGTACGGCTGTCGTTCTTGCGGTGTTTCATATCCATGTAAGCGCTGTAACAATCTTTAATTTCAATACCCAATTGTGAACTGATGAAACTTGTCAGTTCAATAACCGGTGTTTCCCCGTTGTTGATGCTGTGCATTTCAATAAGCCCGTAAATGAGTTCCACCAACTCGACAGTGCTGCCCGTCCACCGGTAGGAGGATAGGGATGAGGCCTGATTCGTGGCACTGGATACATATAGTGGTATCACCCGGTTTTGAATATACGTCAAAGTGCGGCGTACCAATGAAAGGGCTTTACGGATATAGAGTAAACAAGAATTTGATTCGCTGTTTTTATCTGAATTGGAACGACGGCATTCACACAAACTTTGCAACTCTGTTTCCGTGTAAGTCATTACAAAAAAAAGTTCATACCTGTTGGTACCTGCGAGATATAAATCGAATATTGCTTTTATAAAATCATGGTAAGCAATTGCCAACTTACTGTCATCCTCATTCTTGTTTATCTGTCGGAAAAATTCCGTATCGGTCAATATGAAATACTCCATATTCGCTGTATTTTAAGATTATACACTTCTTTTTAGCGTGCACACATAAGAGGTATGGCAAAGGATGTTCCCCCAAAAAGAGATTTTTGTCAAAAATCCTTAATTATACTGATTTACAGCATAATAATCTATAAAATACTTTTTCAGAATAAATCATGGTAAAATAAAAGTGTAAAACAGACATACAAAATGTAAGGCTATCTTACACTTTTGAGATCATATAACAGGAATTTTTAGTTGATAATGTGATAGATAAAACAACGAATTCCGTTTTTCAGGGAAATTTCTTTCACCAATATCCAATCGGAAGGAGAGATGATATCAAATAAACGGATACCGTTTTCTTTTTGGTCAGGCAACATGTATAATATCATCTCCTCTGCCAACCGGTAGAGAAATAATCCTTTTATAAATCCCAATGTATCAGAAGTGACTTCTGCCAGGTAACTGGTACCGGAAGCTTGCCGCTTTTCCTTCAGCAGGGCAATCAATGAACTCTCCTTATGCAGCATAAGGTCGGTATTTTTTCGCAAAGCTTTAAAACCATATTTACCGGGAATGATACCTCTCATTATCATCCTGTCTTTCGGCTTAAGCAAATAACCGTCCCGGGATATGGTTGCTACAACTTTTATTTTCATAACTCCTGCCTGTTTTTAATATCGTTCCAGGAGGTCTGAAAAAGAAGCGTGGTACTCACGCTACTCAAACAAAGGCCCTGGTAAGCCTAAACAGGATAACGCAAGCCCACGCTATGAAAAAACATAGCATAAGCATCACTCAATGGTTCCTGTTATTTAAAATTTACCAGATTTTTGTTTGAAACCTCTTGCGAACTTATTATTATATCTTTTTAACGGGAAATCCCATTCACCGTTTATATTTTTTCCTTTCCCCCAAATAAATATCGCTACACATAAAACAATATTTCATTCTATTCCGTATTTTTTCATCTTCTCATAAAGGGTCGGACGGCTTATTTTTAAAAGCCTGGCAGCAAAAGCCCTGTTATTCCGGGCAGCATCAAGCGCCCTGATAATATGTTCCCGTTCTTCATTTCCCATTTTCAGGGCGTAACCATCAGTTGTTACGTGTAGATCGATATCTAAATTTTTTGTGCTGATGGTATCATTTTCCGTTAACAATACTGCGCTACGGACACAACGCCGTAGCTCACGCACATTCCCCGGCCAGTCATAGGTCTGTAACAGCTTTTGCGCTTCCGTATCAAAACGGATGACTTTCTTATTGAACTCTGTGCAGCTTTGTTCCCTGAAAAATCCGGCCAGCGGCAGAATGTCTTCTGTACATTCTCTCAAAGCCGGTACCGTAATGGTAAACTCGTTTAGACGGTGGTATAAATCCTCTCTGAAACGCCCTTCTGCGATAGCTTTCCCGATGTTTTCATTCGTGGCGGCTATTATGCGGACATCGCATTTCATTTCCTGCCTGCTGCCCACAGAACGGTAACGCCGTTCCTGCAGCGCACGCAACAGGAGCGCCTGTACCTCACAGGGCAGGTTGCCGACCTCGTCCAGGAATAATGTACCTCCTTCTGCCTCGCGAAATACGCCCGTTTTGTTTTCCGTTGCTCCCGTAAATGCACCTTTTGTATATCCGAAGAACTCCGACGCAGCCAGTCCTTTCGGGATAGCACCGCAATCAACGGCGATGAACGGTTTATTCGTTCTTATGCCTGATTCATGAATGATATGGGCGATGTGTTCTTTTCCTGTCCCGTTCTCTCCCTGTACCAGTACGGACATATCCGTCGTGCCCACCAGTCTTGCACGGCGTTCTGCCTCGCGTACCGGTTTACTTTCCCTTCGGAATAATGCTTTACTCTTTTTTTGCAAGGCCTGTGCCCGGTGTAATAAGCCGTTTAGCGTGACATTGAGTTTTTCAGGGAGTATCGGTTTCAACAGGTAATCTTCGGCACCCAGTTTCATGGCACGGACAGCAGACAATACATCGGCATACTGCGTCATTACAATAAAAGGAATACGGTATCGCTTTTTGTTCATCCATTCCAATACTGTTATACCGTCACCATCAGGCAACCGCATGTCCGAGAGGATCACATCGGCACCGGTCGCCTCTATTATCTCCCGGGCCCGGAATACAGATCCGGCACAAATGACCTCCAGATTCTTTTTTCCCAGCCAGTTTCTCAGTATCCTGCACAGAACGGGATCGTCTTCTATAATCAGAATTCTACTCATATCCGTTCTCTTTGATCATTTCCCTGATTTGTTCTGTCAACCGTTTACCGGCAGTAAGCACTTTTTGTACCGCAGTACGTACCATGTCATCCATTGTATCTGTTCCGGACAATGCCTGCTGCAATTCTTTCAACGGGGCATCCATCCGTACAATCTCCCATAAGGGCAGAAGCTGGTGTGTAAGTATGGAGATAATTTCCCGGTCATCTTTATTTTGCCCCTCTTTAAGGGCATTCATATTTTTGTCTGTTTCTTCAATCAGCAGGCTGAACATTTCTTTTTTGTTCCGTTCCCCGGAAAGTACCACCGAGAAGTCGGCAGACGGAAGCTTTTGTCCGGTTTGTTCCCTGGTACAATTCTGTACGGCAGCGAATAATTCGGAACAGGAGAAAGGTTTGTACAGGCATCCGGCAAACCCGGCTTTGACAAACTCATCTGTACTCCGTTCCGCACGGGCAGTCATTGCCAGGACAGGAATGTCTCTCGCATTGCTGATATTGGAAGTGTGAAGCAATTCCAATAACTGAAACCCGTTTATCTCCGGCATCATAATATCCGTGATCACCAGATGGTAATGGCATCCGCGTATCAGGTCCATCAATTCTTTTACACTCCGGCATCCGTCGCAATGTACTTTATGGCGGGAAAACATATCTGTTGTCATAGCCAGCATTACGGCATCATTGTCTATTACTGCTATTCGTAAGTCCGGGGGCAAAGTATAAGGCACAGTACTTTGCTGCAACACATTTTCCTCATCGCTGACAGGTAATGGTACCTGAACCGTGAATATGCTACCTTTTTCAGGGTGGCTGTTTACCTCTATCTGCCCGCCCAGTAAGTTAATGAGTCCCAGCGTAACAGACAATCCCAGTCCGAAACCCTCTTCTGTTTCTGCGTTTGGAAGCCGCTCAAAAGGTTTGAAGATTTTTTCTGTTTGTTCTTTGTCCATCCCCATCCCGGTATCTTCCACCCTGACCGTAAACAGGCCGTTCGTATAATCCATAACCATCCGCACATATCCCGAAAAGGTAAATTTTATGGCATTGGAAACCAGATTGCTGATAATTTGCAATAATCTTGACCGGTCTCCAGTAACGACCACATCTTCCCCATGGTATTCCCCTGTCAATTTTAAATGTTTTTTTTCTGCCCGTGGAGTGAACTCCGTCATCAACGTTCCAATGAGGCTTTTTAACCGGAACGGACCGGGTTCCGGTTGTTCTTTACCTGTATCAAGGCGGTAGAAATTGAGCAGGGAATTTAACAGCAACAGCATCCTGTCTGATGACTGGCGTATAGCTTCGCTGTAACGGATACGGTTTTCCTTTTTCCGTTCATCGGATATCAATTCTGCATAGCCGGTGATCGTCGTGAGAGGGCCCCGCAGGTCGTGGCTTACGGCAAGCATCATATTTTTACGAACCCTAAGTAGTTCTTCGTTCTTTCGGTTGAGTTGTTCAAGCCGGATACGGTTGTGATATCTTTCATTCAAATCCCGGTGCAGAAGTCCGTAAAAAATAATGGACAGGAGCAAAGCCGCGAGTCCGGATATGGAAATGGCATGTACCGTCCGTTCCTGTCCCCGGAGATAATTTTCCGTTGCTTTACACCGGATTTCCCGGTCTTCCCGGCTAAGGTCTGAAACCATGCGGCTTATCTCCCGGTTCAGATAGTTGTTCCGTGTAGTAAGGCTATCGACATGGACTATTAATCGTTGCGAGTTTTTTGTCCGTGTTTGGTTTATTTCAGCCGCCAGGGAACGGAGCATTTCCGTTGAACGGGTTTGGCTGCCTTGCAATACTTTTTTATTTTCCTGTTCAGTCTGGGAATATAACTTCTTTTTACTGCGGAATATACCCTGTAATCCATTGGCCCTTTTGTAGTTCTTCCCGAAATTTTCCTGCACTTTTCCCGTCAGCTGTTCTTGTTGCTCCCTGGTCTGCCGGATAATGACGGGTATGCGTTCCTTCATAATATTATCCGTACCTTTCAGATTTTGCAAATCGTTCAGGATGGCAAAGGTATGTGCCTCTTTCTCATCCAGTAATGTAAAAATTGTATCTATACGCTGTTGCAGTTGTTCGCTACGGAATTGTTTTCTCAGCTTTATCAATGAAAAAATGACAGTGTCTTTCTTTTGCCGGTACTTCTCAATATCTTCTTCCTTCCAAACCATTATCTGTTCTCCGAATAACGATAAGTCCAGAATCCGGGCAATAATCTCTTCTGTCTGTTGCCGTTGTTCTAACAGATCGTTTGCCTGCCCGTTTATTGTTTCTAATTGATTGTTCCCATAATAAACAAAAATAAGGGCAAGCAGGAATAACATTACAAGAGTAACATATCCGGCTATAATTTTCAATCGTAAATGTCGCAATGAATAATCCATGATAACTAATACAAATCAAGTGTTAAGAGTAATAAAGGCAACAGCCCGTCTGCCAAAATAATAATCCTTTTGTCGATTGAATCTTACCTGCTATCTGAATATCTACTTTTTCTATCAACCAACTAAAGATAGCTTCGATTGGGTCTCCGAAAAAAAGGATACGCAGTTGAGAATAAATTATCAGCAGTCTTGAACCTTTTTTTTATTATATCCGATTTCTACAAGGGTATATATTTCTGAATTCAGTTTTATTATCATTTATTAATTCAGCTCGTAGTCCATGTAATTTTTATCTCTGAAGAGTGTCCTGTCTTCAATATTTATCTATGCTTGTTTGTAGACTGTAATATCATTAACAGACGCAGGAATAAATATATTTTGTTCGAGATGATACATTTTACCAACATGCCTAAAATCAAGCATATGTAACTTCATTCCATAATAATAGACATTGGATTTCATACGCTCTGTCCGAAAATGTAATCATTGGGTTACTACTGATTATTGTACTACAAGCCGATTAAATGCCCCTATCAATCTATTGAGCCTATTACTAAATGTCTGATAGCTTCCAACCTTTGGGAACCAGTCTCCTAGATATACTGAGGCAAACCTGTGGATGTGCTTAATTTTGTGTGTCCCTCGTACTGCATTATATACAAATATATTGCCATAAACTATTGACTTTGTATGATTTAAAAATGATATTTTACCATAAAGAACTCAGATTATCGTTCAAAGGTGTCATCTTGGGCATCAACAAATGGACAAAGCCCAAAATGATCAGATATGATAACCCAGCAATGACAAAGGCCCAGAAATAGCCGGAATTATTAGCTGTATCGAGTACTGTACCTAAAACAATATCGGCAATAATTGCCACTGACACACCCAACATTTTACCGATGCCGGTAACCGATGCTGTTGCTTTTCTTGGAAAAACATCAGATACCAGTGTATAACCATTGATTGACCACGACTGGTGTCCGGCAGCCCCTAGCCCAATCAGGAAAACCGCCAGCCATTTGTTTGTAATTACAGGTACAAAACTCACCGGAATAATGATAATGGCACAAACAAGCATCGTTATTTTACGAGCCATGTTTATACTCCATCCCTTTTTTATAAGCGCTCCTGAAATATATCCGCCAAGCAGACTACCAACATCCGCCAGAATAAAGATAACCATGAATGGAAGTCCCATTCCGTCAATATCGATACCGAACCGTTCGGACAGGAATTTAGCTCCCCAGAACAAGTAAAACCACCAGACGCTGTCAGTCAGGGTCGTTAATGAGAATGCCCAGGTCTCGCGTTTGGGCAACAATTTTATCCATGGAATTTGTTCAATGGTTTCTTCTGTTGAATCACTATTGATGTATGACAATTCTTCTCTGGTCAGCTTTGGATGTTTTTCCGGTTTTTTATAAGTCCTAAGCCATAAATAGACCCACAAGGCACTAAGTATCCCTGTAAATAAAAACGGAATCGGCCAGTTATCACCATCCGTTGAGACTACTACCCCGACGAGAAATGGTGCAAGAATGGCCCCTACACTGGTTGAGGCATCGAAGATTCCAGTCGCAAATGCACGGTCTTTCTTCGGGAACCATTCTGCTACGGTCTTGATGGCTGCCGGAAAGTTTCCAGACTCGCCAAATCCAAGCCCGAATCGCACTATAATGAAACCGATCAGGCTAAAAGCCGGACGGATGGCAGCATGTAGCATCCCAAAAAAACTCCAAACAGCGATAGAAATAGTATAGCCGATTTTCGTTCCCAGTTTATCGATGATTCCTCCCATAAATAAGAGCCCAATTCCATAAGCGATTTTAAACGAAACCATGATAGCAGCATAGTCTTTGTTTGACCAGTCGAACAATTTTTGCAAAGTAGGAACCATCACTCCTAGTATACTTCGATCAAAATAATTAATAGTGGTAGCCAAAAATACCAGAGCCAATATCCGATAGCGGTAATGTCCTGTCTTTATCGACATGTTATTCATTTCTATTGTTTTATGGCATCAAAGACCAAGATTCCATTTACATAAGTTCTTTTTATATTCAATTCTTTTTCTCCTATGGTAAAAAGAATCAGATCGGCACGTTTGCCTGGAACAATTTTTCCCCGATCTGTAAAACCATACAAGCTGGCAGGATTTGTACTGGCCATTCGGATTGCATCTCCCAGTGTACAACCGGTTACATTCATTATTTTTACAATTCCCCTGGTTATTGGCGTTGCAGAACCGTACAATACTTTTTGTACAGGATAACGCAGCATTCCTTCTTTTGTTAATTCAATGGTCTCTCCATCGTCATCTTTATATTTTCCGGGAGGTAACCCGGCGAAACAGGTAACATCTGAGGTAATAATGGTTTTTTCTGTACCTTTTACTTTATAAAAAGTAGCAATCTCTTCATCCCTCAGATGAAATCCGTCACAAATAATGCTAATCATCAGTTGATCGTTAGCTAATTGCGGCCATAATGGATTCTGGTGCCGGTTGATCATATTGGCACATCCATTTCCCAAATGAGTACATGTTTTAGCTCCATTCAAAACAGCTTCGTCGATAATTTCTTTTGATGCATCAAGGTGTCCAAGAGCGACAGTAATTCCTTTCTCTGTACATCTACGGATAAAATCTATTGCCCCATTTAATTCAGGAGCAATTGTTACTGTTGTTATATTTCTTCCTGAAGCCTTGTATATTGCCATAAATTCATTCCAGTTGGGATTTCTGATATATTCAGGAAGATGTGAGCCCCGAAATCCTTCAATAGACGATATATAAGGACCTTCCAAATGAAAGCCAGCCAATGATCCCAATAAAGAAGTGTCGTTTTTTGCTTTATTCAAAATGGAAAAATTTTTAAGTAATTTTTCCTGACTGGAAGTAACAACTGTTGCGAGATAACTCGTTACGCCTCTGTTCCATAATTCCTGAGTTACTTTTTTAATCCCCTCAACAGTAAAATTTTTTCCGCTAAAAGTAAAAGAGACTCCTGCATATCCGTTTACCTGGTTATCGAATAAGCCTGGAGCAATATAATACGCGTGTTTTTCATCTGTTAGTTTGTCTAAAGGTTCTATACAAACAATTTTCCCGTCTTTGATTTCTACCGAGACAGGTTTTTTTGTCTGATAATGTATTCCTTCAATTTTGGTCTGACCAAAAGCAACACTCATCATTAAAATGGATACAAAGACTAATGAAAATTTACTTTTTGATATTAAAAATGTTTCCATCATAATTCTTTTATTTTAATATTCTTCCACATTGTTTTTTTATCCTTTTGATAATTCCTGTATGCACCATGATATTGTAATCCAATAAATCCGGATGCTGACATTTCATCGGTTGTATCAACCACAGATATGCCGTTCACCCATGTTTGTATTCTATTCCCCTTCATCAGAATCTTGAAGTGGTTCCATTCCATATTTTTAAAAGCCTTTCGAGCAGGCTCATTGCCATCCAAAGTCACGATCCATCCACGGTTTCCGGGCTCATACAAACCTCCAGACCAAGCTCTTTTGGATGGGTCTACCTCTATTTGATATCCCCAAACATAACCGACAGGCCATTTTGCCTGATGCACCGTTCTTTCAGCGTTGCCTGCCACATAGGTTGTAACAGTATCCTTATCCCATATCTGACCCCTGCATTGAATTCCTGAATTAAGAGAGGTATCCACTTTCACATCCAGTTCAAGTATAAAATCCGAGTAGCTTTTTTCTGTCACCAGATACCCGCCACCAGCATCCATTGTGGTATTACTGACAATCATATTGTCTTCGACATAAAATTCAGGTTTGCTACCAGGATGTTCCTTATCCTCGTTCATGACCTTCCATCCATTTAATGTTTTACCATCAAACAGATTTTGCCATCCTTCGTTTTTTGCCGTTTTATTTTGGCATGCAAAGGATAATGTTGTGATCAGCATCACAAAAGCCCATCTTGATTCTTGTAATAAGTTCATATTATCTCATTTTTTTAGTTTGGCAGCTCCAACAAAGATCATAGGACTACCAAATAGATTAGTGCATTCCTTTTCTTATTTTTCATACCATGTAAAGGGTAATTACAATTTCATCTCCCAACCCTTTTCGTAGGTTCGAGACCAGTACTTCATTGCTTCCTTATCATTCAGGATATGCCCGTTTTTAGGATCAATTTCCAGCGAATGGCCAACCCGTTGAGCAATATTTCCAAGCTGAACAAGCAATACGCTCTTATGTCCTGATTCAATGTTTGAATGAGGTTTATTTCCTGTTTTTATTGCATCAAAGAAATTTTGGAAATGGAATGCATCCAATGCTGCTGTCGGGTTTACCCGGTCACGGTTATCGTATTCGAAATCATCCTTCGCTTCTTTTATAATATTGTTATCCAGGCCGTAAATGGTATACGAGTTTTCGCATAACAACATGCTTCCTTTTTCTCCATAAAGAATAGCGCCATCAGAATAACCTTCTTCGTAACGCCCGTTACAACTCCGGCCTTCCCATGTCAGGCTGATGCCTTCAGGAAAGTCCATTGAAATGATTTGAGTATCCGGAGTTTCCCAATCATCTTTATAATGATAACGGCCACCGTTTGAACTGACACGATATGGATAATCAACGCCAAGTCCCCAGCGAAGCAAGTCAACCATATGGGTCCCGTTGTTCAATGCTTCACCTGTTCCCCAATGCCAGTGCCAGTGCCAGTTGTAATGCACCAGGTTATCTTTATATGCTGCCCTCGGAGCCGGTCCCTGCCACAATTCCCAGTCTAACCAATCGGGTACAGCCACCTGTCTCCCGATTCCGATCGATTTCCGGTTATTGGTATACCAGCTTCTACCCAAATAAACACGCCCGATTGCACCAGACCTCAAATCTTCTATTGCTTTAATAATGTTGGGATACGAACGGCGCTGATTGCCCATCTGAAGTATCTTCCCATATTTTTCAACTGCTTCGACTAACATTTCCCCTTCGTGAGGATTATGGCTACATGGTTTTTCAAGATAAACATGTTTGTCGGCCTGCATAGAAATCAAAGCTGCAGGAGCATGCCAATGGTCAGGAGTAGCAATCACCATAGCATCCACATCCTTACTTTCGAGCGATTTCCGAAAATCTCCAAAGCCTGTTGGACTATTTCCTGTTATTTCTTTCACATTGGCACAACATTTTTCTATTGCTCTTGAATCGACATCACACACGTGAATTACTTCGTAGTTACTTTCTTTTGAGAAATTCTTTGCCAGGGCATTTCCCCGGGAATTCACCCCCATCACAGATAAATGAATTCGTTCGTTTGAGCCCACAATGCGACTGTAATTTTTTGCACTAAACCCCGGCAATATGCCGCCGGCATAAACAACAGTCAGGCCTAATGCCGACTTTTTAATAAAACCTCGTCTTGAATTTTCTTTATTTTCCATAGCATTAATGTTTTGATTGATTTATATTTTTATTAGATATTCTTCTTAAATCCCAATTTAATTATGCGAAACTCAGTCGTTTCATTCAGTTTTATTTTTGTAAGACTTTGAGCCCGGTTTTCAAGTACAGAACCGGCTTTTAACGAATCATCGATCAATGGAGCATACACTTCAAGGCTCGAACGAAGCATTTTCCATTCCATATAATCACGTGCTTCATCCTGAGTCAATGAAGATCGGTGGATCATCCAATCTTTTATAGACAAAGTATCTGGGACAGAAGCGTTATTTTCAGCATATCCACCAACAATAAATGTTTGTGGTTTTATTCTTTCTTTGATAGGGCCTGCCTGTTTGCCATTAACATACAAATAGGTTTCACCGTTAGCATAACAATGGGATAAGGTCAAATATATCCAAGGATCAATGTCTTTTTGAGAAAGAGGTAATGCTAAAGAACCAGCCTCACTGGTATAACATACCCTTCCTTCTTTCACTTCAATCGTACATTTTCCCTTCTGAAGTTCTATTCCGCCAATCACACCTTCTCCGACCACATGAAACATGAAACTTTCAGCAAATGAATGAACCAAAGTATCCAGATCAACTTGAAGTGCCTGATTTTTAGGTTTCAGGTTGAAGAACTGCATGTAATCGCTTGTCCAGTTACGGTAAGGGACAGGTTTCCCTTCTTCAAGTGCATCAAAAAGTGTAGGTACAATCGCCCGACTCATTTCTTCGTGCCCATATCGATTGGGATGCCCGTCATTAGCTTCATATCCTTTTGCCCAGCCACCAAAACCATTATTGATTGCTCCTAACAAATTAATACTTGGCACCGGCCATTCATTAATTATTGCATTCATGCGGCAGGTCAACAAATACTGCTCTTCAGTAAATGAATTACGGGCATAGCAATTTGAAAAAACGGGTATGGCCCCATGAGAACGTATGCTATCAGCAATTCTCAAAACACCGGTACGAAAACGTTCAAAAATTCGGTTGCGGCCTTCCTCTGTCTGAGGTGTAGCTATTCCTTCATTACTTAATGAAAGTCCAATGACCACATAATTAGGATGCTGTGGATAAAGACATTTATCCAACCGTCGGGTAATTTTAATCGTATTATCGCCTCCCTTAGATACATTAATATACCTCCATTTTGAAGAGTCCAAGTGTTGAGCAAAACGTCCGGCATATCCGAGGCTGTCTTCATCTCCAGAACCTTTACAAACTGAAGAACCGAAAAAAGCAATCACTTTTTTCTTATCACGGGGTATTTGTCTTTGGGAAATATGGCAACTCCATAAAATTGAAAACAGAGCTACTAAATAGAACAGTTTCATATTAATCGTTTTTTAGCATTGAATATTTGTATAAAGTATAGGTATTTACATTCGGCAGAGTCAATCGCACCACACCAATATTTACCTCTGATTCAAATGATTGCCCCTCGCCGATAATTTTTTCAAACTGGTATTTCCCGGGTAAAAGGCGATGCAGTTTTATCTCCTTTTCTGTATCCTTGTTTTGTTCTCTGAAAACAAGGACATAACCTTCATTTTCTCCTGTCTTAATTGACTGAAAACCGGTCCAGCTTGCTCCCGAAGGTTCGTCTCCTACCGGAAGGATGTATCCATTATGAAAATCAGCCTGTATTTCACGGTATTTTTTTACAACCGGAGCCGAAAGAAATGCCTCTTCGGGTAAGCCAGTGCCTTCAAACCAAGCCAGAGGCTGGGCTGGCATCGTAATGGCGAACAAATAATCGAAACCGTATTTCACGGGGGCAAAAGGATCATCACCGTATTTTTCCTGATTTCTCCATTTATTCAGGAATTCAATCTGAAAATTTTGAGGGGGAATATATTTTGATAACATCCACTCGTTACGGAGAGTCCACCACGGATAATAGTTCTGCCAGTCGGTATAACGGTTTTCCAAAAAAATATTTCCGTATTCGTTAAAGTAGAAATACCCGCCACGTTTCCCGGCTGTTACATCCAGGTTAAAAACAACTTCGTTATTAGTTGCCCGGGCAACCTTGTCGAGCATCCGGCGAAAATTAACCTCCGATTTTTTGTCAGGCATTTTTACCCCGTCGATTTTAAACGTACGAATACCGTATGTTTCATAAAGCCATATCAGGGCATTGGCATCTTTTTTCCAGTTTCCATTATGGTTGTCGGAACTTGGGTTAAACCACAAACAAATGTCGATTCCCAACTCTTTCCCTTTTTCGACAAGAGTAGTAAGCCCGTTTGGAAATTTCAGGGGATCGGGTTTCCAGTAATCCTGATTTTTCCAGATATCGACAAACGAACCTCCCTGGAATGCGGAATTGCCGCTTCTTCCACTCTGCCATCCATCGTCGAGTTGAAAATGGGTTATACCCAGTTTCGCACCGGCATTTAGTTCTGCAAGACAAAATGCTTCATTAATTTTTGTGTCCTGTCCCCTGTCTCCCCAGGTATTCATCATGATCATCTCGTCGCGTTCAGGTTGATGGACCCGTATCCGTTGCATATAGTTACGCAAAGCCAGCAGACGGCTAGACTCGTCACCACTCCATACTCCGGTAACAAAACCGTAGGCCCGTGTCCATTGTTCCTGATCGAGATCAGAATTGTTCATTCCTACCCCCAGCATTTTTATTGTCCCGAACTCAGTTAAATAATCACTCCCCGGGTAAGCCAGTTGTGCATTTGATGTTGGAGATTCTTTTAACATGAAAATTCCATCACCCGAAACCATATTGGTTGCAAAAAGCAGGTTTCCTTTGAAAAGCGTCCGAAAGTACGACATCCCTGAACTTTCCTGCACCAGGTTATTAAACCGATCGGTTACATCGTGAAACTCAATGGCATTTATTTTCCAGTGCCTCCCTGACAATTCAAGTTTTTCCACCACTGGAAATTTCCCATCACTCGCTTCTTTCATCTGCTTTTCGATGTTTTGCAGATCGGATGGGTTCACTTCTTCCTGTACCCAAGGCGTAGTGTTTTTACCCCGCAAATACAAATCACAGGCAATAGCCGGACAAGCCGGGTACAACCGAAAAACACGCATTACCTCAACTGTTCCAATGGTACAGCACACCGTCACCTGAATGTGTTTGGGAGAAACTCCATCCGGAGAAACCTCCCTGATCGAAAAAGTCCCTTCTGCCGATTTTGTATCTGCACCGGGCAACGAAATATCCGGAGTCGAAGCCTTGCTGCTCCAAACATGTTTTGATATTTTATTTTCGACCGATAAGGTTTGTATATTACCATCGTTCCATAAGAAACGCCGGGCAATGCACGAGTTTTCAAGCACCAGGGTATCCCCCTCGAAACGGGCAGAACAATATGCCGGATCAACAAGATTACCAGCCAAAGTACGGGTAGTTTCTTTTTGGGTACAGGAAAGAAAGGACAGCAAACCCAATCCCCCTACAAAGAGAAACACTTGGAATACCAATAATCTATTGTTCAAATCTATTTTCATTATTTATGATATTATTTCGACCAGTCGTAACCGTAATAAAAAGGGGCAAAAGGTTTCTTCGTCTTATCCGGGACTCCTGTCATCTCAATCAGTTTTTTAGGCCAGTGATTCGCCTCCAATGGGACGATCTGAAAAGAACCACGAATATGTTTTACCTGGGTCGCATCAACCAGATAAGCTGGCATTGCCTGTGATTTTTTATTTCCAACACCACTAACCAATGCATTATGACTAATAATTATATGTCCGTCAATTAATTCTACCGAAATATTGGAACGGTCGCCAATCACTGCAATCCCGTTCCCGTCCGTATCGGTTAAAACCGCAATTTCCACATTAGCACGGTTCCCGTTAAAGTTCAGGTCTCCTTTTTTCAGGTAATGTACCCCGAAATCGTTCAACAAGTGCTTATCGGGGAACGATGCAAAAGGCCCGTCGCCCAACCAAATAAAATCGCTGATTTTTTCTGATAATTTGAATGAAACACCTGCTTCGAGCAATATCCCGGTTGTATTCTCCGGAACCAGGTCATAATTCACTGTAAAAATGCCATCGCTCTCAACTTTGTAAGTAATATTTCCGGTAATAGACTGTCCAGGGAATCTTTCCCCTTTCAGAAATTTTGCTGTTCCAGAAAGAGTATACTCTTTATCTGTTTTGGTTTCATTTACCTGGGTAATTTCGGCTGCCGAAAGCAAATGTGGATTCCACGGATAATCAAGCGTTTCCGGAAAATATTTTTTCTGGACAGTTTTATCGTTAATTGTACCTACACTGCCAGTGCGGGCATATATTCCTCCAACAATCAGCTCTTTTTGACTGGACTGGTTCGTTAGTTGTACCGAAAAGTCTTTGGGTGAGAAGCTAAAGCAAAGATCACCATCAACCACTTCTGACCCGTTTATTTCTAAAGGATGATTGGGCTGGCAGATATCCTGTTTGACAACTTCCATTCCTTGTTGTGGCAAAAGCCTGGTAGCATGTTCATATACCGGCATGCCTGTTTCATTCCAAAACTGAAAACGCAACAACCATGTATCGTTTTCCAATCCCTTAGGTAGCAAGACTGTCAATTCCTGTGTAATTGTATCGTGAGGAAGACATTCAACAGTTATCTCCCTTGCCTTAACAATTGCCCTGTTCTTTAGTAGTTCCCATTTCCCTTTTAGCTTATTCAGGTTCAAAAAGTCGAATTGATTATAGACCTGAAATTTTAGTTTTTGTATCCCTTCTCCAACCGGAATTTCTGATTCAATAATTTGGATCGGAGAATATACTTTACGCACCTGCCAGTAATCGACCTGGGGAGTGCGATCGGAATAAACAATACCATCAACACCTCTGTCTCCTCCGGTATCGTAATAGCTCAACGAATCAGCCCACACATAATCGGCAAGCTCATGAATGTTAACGGGTTTATCAGCCTTTCGATAAATACCCTGATCCTGGAACATCCAGATGGCGCCTCCCACTGCTTTAGGATTTCTAAACATTTCGCTCCATACATCTTCCATATTTCCCATCGACGTCCCCAACGCATGGGCATACTCAGTCATTATTATCGGTTTCCTTGAATTTTGGCTCGTTTCCTTCAGCCAATCGACTAACTTATAGTGAGCCGAAATCAAGTCGGTATAATCAGGTTCATGTTCGGTACGGTCAGGATGATCCTCGTTTCGAAGAAGCAAACCCGCAAAACACATTGGACGCGTGGGGTCTGTTTCTTTTACATACCTGCCGGCTTCTTCTGTAATTTTTGTGGATGGATTTTCGTTACCGACACTCCAAAGGACAATACAGGCATGATTTTTATCCCTGAACAGAGTGGCCTTAGCCCGATGCAACAGAATATCCTGATAAGTGGTATCGGTTAATAATCTACGGCCATAATTAAATGGAACTTCGCAACTTACATATATTCCCAGGCTATCACACAAATCGAGCAACCGGTAATCGGGCGGATAATGTGACGTTCGAATATAATTGATATTGGCCTTTTTCATCAGTATTAAGTCGGTCAGAATTTGTTCCCTGCTCATTGTCCTTCCTGTCGCAGGAACCAGGTCGTGATGGTTTACCCCTTTTAGCTTTAAGGGATTGCCGTTCAACTTCATCACAGCATGATCGATCGTTATTTGACGAATACCAACAGCCTGATTTTTCTCCTGTATGGTCTGACCGTCTTTCATCAATGAAAGTTTCAGATGATACAACGAAGGCATTTCGGCAGTCCATAAATCCGGCGATTTAACTTTGAAAAGCAAAGTCTTCCCTTCCTGTTCTTTCCCTCTGCTAGTTACACTCATAATTTCGCCATTAGGCGATTTAAGTTCACCTTTAATCTGAAAATTACCTTTTGACGGGTTATCAGAAGCTGCCAACCCAACCGATACTTTTACCAATGCAGACTGATCGGGGTTGACAACGGTTTCAACCGTATAATCCCTGATATAAGTATCGGGAGTACTAAACAGTTTCACATCCCGGAAGATGCCAGACAATGCCCAACAATCGCTAATATCAAACTCATAACCTTTTGGAAAGGTTGAAACCCGGATGGCCAGAAGGTTCTTCTCTGAAAAGTTTATAACCCGGGTAATATTAAAGCTGGCCGCGTTAAAAGCGCCGGCCCAGTTTCCCACATACTTCCCGTTGACAAAAACATCGTACCCATACAATACCCCGTCAAACTGAAGAAATATTTGACGGTTCTCAAGCTCATCGGGAATGGTAAATTCCCGTCGGTACAAGCCTGTTCCTTCTTTTACTGTATTGTAGTATGGTGCTGCAAATCCCTGTAATTCCCAGTGCCCGGGAACCTGAATATTGTCCCAACCTGAAATGTCAAAATCTTTGGTATAAAATAACGAGTCGTCACCGATTTTTATCGAAGGGACGTATTTAAAATCCCATGTCCCATTTAATTTTACAATTCCCGTTTCATTAAAACACAGGGGATTATCTTCAACATTTTCAGCACCGACTGAAAATATAATAAGCATTGTTAATAGTAGCGTTAGAGTAGTTTTCTTCATCTTTTTTGTATTTAATTTGACCATTGTAGTTAGTTTGACCAGTCATAACTGTAATAAAAAGGGACAAAAGGCTTCTTCGTCTTATCCGGCACTCCTGTAATTTCAATCAGTTTCTTAGGCCAGTGATTCGCCTCCAATGGAACGATCTGGAATGAACCGCTAATATGTTTTATTTGTGCAGCATCGACCTGATAAGCAGGCATTGGCAACGATTTTCCATTTCCCACACCACAAAGCAGTGCGTTATGACTAACGACTATCTGTCCGTCAATCAATTCCACCGAAATATTGGAACGGTCGCCAATAATGGCAATCCCGTTTCCGTCCGTGTCGGTTAAAACCGCAAATTCCACGTTCGCACGGTTCCCGTTAAAGTTCAGGTCTCCTTTTTTCAGGTAATGTACCCCGAAATCGTTCAGCAAATGCTTATCCGGGTACGAAGCAAAAGGCCCATCGCCCAACCAGATAAAATCGCTGATCTTTCCTGATAATTTGAATGAAATGCCCGCCTCGAGCAACATCCCGGTAGCATTCTCCGGTACCAGGTCATAATTAACGGTAAAAATGCCGTCGTCCTCAACTTTATATGTAATATTCCCGACAATAGACTGTCCCGGGAACCTTTCCCCTTTCAAAAATTTTGCTGTTCCCGTAAGGCTATACTCTTTATCTGTTCTGTTTTCATTTACCTGGGTAATCTCGGCAGCCGGTAACAAATAAGGTTTCCACGGATAATCCATCGTTTGAGGATAATACTTTTCCTGGGTAGACTTGTCTTTAACTGTTTCCAGACGACCTGCCCGGGCATATATTCCACCAACGATCAGCTCTTTTTTATTAAACTGGTTGGTTACTTGAACCGAAAAATCTTTTGGAGAAAAACTAAAGCAAAAATTACCGTCAACCACTTCTGACCCGTTTATTTCTAAAGGATGATTGGGCTGGCAGATATCCTGTTTGACAACTTCCATTCCTTGTTGTGGCAAAAGCCGGACGGCATGTTCATATACCGGCATGCCTGTTTCGTCCCCAAACTGAAAACGCAACAGCCACGTATCGTTTTCAGGATTTTCGGGCATGGCAACAGCCAGTTCCAGGGAAACAGTATCGTGAGGGGCACAATCGACAGTTACGTCCCCTGCGTTGACAATCTCCCTGTTTTTAAGCAATTCCCATTTCCCTTTTAGTGTATTCAGGTTTAAAAAATCGAATTGATTATAGACCTGAAATTTCAGGTTTTGAGAGCCGACAGATACCGGCAATTCCGATTCAATAATCTGTGTCGGGGAATATACTTTTCGTACCTGCCAATAATCAACTTGGGGCGTACGGTCGGAATAGACAATCCCGTCGGCCCCACTGGTTTTGTAGGTATCAAAATAGCTCAAGGAATCAACCCATACATAGTTGGCAAGCTCGTGGGTATTAACGGGTTTATCAGCCTTACGGTAAATTCCCTGATCCTGGAACATCCAGATGGCCCCCCCAAGCATTTTGTCGTTTCGGAACAGTTCAGCCCAAATATCCTCCATATTCCCAAAAGCGGTTCCCATCGCATGGGCATACTCTGTCAGAACAATTGGTTTTTCTGTTGTTTTATTTTGCTCAATAATCCAATCAGCCGACTTATAATGAGATGAAATAAGTGTGGCAAACTCCGGTTCTCGGGTAGTTGTCCGCTCCGGGTGTCTTTCATTCCTAAGTCGCAAACCGGCAAAACATATTGGCCGGGTTGGATCATTTTCCTTTACATATCGGCCTGTAGCTTCGGTTATTGGAGTCGATGGATTTTCGTTTCCGACACTCCAGAACACGATACAGGGATGGTTTTTATCCCGAAACAGGGTTGCCTTGGCCCGTTGCAGCAAAAGACCCTGATAGCTTGTATCCGTCAGAAAATCGTCCCCAAAGTTGAAAGGGACCTCGCAATCGATATAAAAGCCAAGACTATCACAAAGATCCAGCAACCGGTAATCAGGCGGATAATGCGCTGTGCGAATAAAATTGATATTGGCCTCTTTCATCAACATCAAGTCGTCCAATATCTGTTCCCTACTCATCACCCTTCCGGTGGCCGGCACCAAGTCGTGATGATTGACTCCCCGCAACTTTAACGGGCTACCATTTAGCTTCATCACTGCCTGTTCGATGGTTATTTCACGAATACCAACAGCCTCGTTCTTCTCCTGGATAACTTGGCCATCTTTCATTAATGAAAGTTTCAGATGATACAACGAAGGCGTTTCGGCAGTCCACAAATCCGGCGATTTTACTTTGAAGAGCAAAGACCTTCTTCCCGGCTCTTTCCCTGAGCCTGAAATACGGATAATTTTGCCTTCGGGCGATTGGAGCTCTCCCTTTATTTGAACATCACCTCTTGATGGACTATCGGGACCTGTTACAGCAACCGAAACCTTGACCGTGGCCGATTGATCGGGATTAATTACCGTTTCAACCGTATAATCACTGATGTAAGTATCGGGAGTACTAAATAATTTGACATCCCGGAAAATACCGGATAGCCTCCAGCAATCGCTCACATCAAACGGAAACCCTTTCGGGGTAGTCGAAACCCGGACAGCCAAAAGGTTTTTTCCAGAAAAGTTCACAAACCCGGTAATATTAAAACTGGCCGCGTTAAACGAACTTGCCCAACTTCCCACGTACTTGCCGTTGACAAAAACATCGTACCCGTATAACACTCCGTCAAACTGAAGAAATATTTGCTGGTCTTTTAAATCGGCAGAAAGCCCAAAAGTCCTCCGGTATAAACCTGTAACCGAGTCCAATGTTTTATAACCGGGTTCTGAAAATCCCTGTAAATCCCAATGTCCGGGAACCTGGATATTGGCCCAGCCTGAGATGTCGAAATCTTTCGTGTAAAATAGCGAGTCATTCCCTATTTTATCCGAAGGAATATATTTAAAATCCCAAGTACCATTTAATTTGATGATTTCCGGTTCACGGAAACTTAACGGGTTATCGCTTACATTCTCCGACCTGGTAGTTAAATAACCTATTCCTATAAATATCACTAATAATATCCTGTTCATCTTTTTAAATTGCTATCGGGATTGTTCATAACTATGGTAAAATGGTTGAAATGGCTGCTTTTTAGGATCAGGAGATCCAACCAGTTCCAATATCTTCTCAGGCCAGTGTCCGGCATGGAGGACAATTATTTTAAATTCACCTTCGACCTCGCTGATATCAGTTGCAGGAACTTTGGTATTTTTCCCGGTCACAAAACCAAGATGACTAACAACAATCTGATCATTCTCTTCTTCAACGGCAATGTTCGAACGGTCGCCAATAATAGCAATGCCGTTGCCTTTCGAATCGGAAAAAACAGCCAGGCTTACGTTTGAGCGGTTACCGTGAAAATACAGGTCTCCCTTTTTCAGATAATGGACACCAAAATCACTTAACATTTCTTTTCCCGGATAGGAGGCATAAGGGCCGTCGCCCACCCACATGAAATCAGCTATTTGCTTAGACAAAACAAATGACACTCCCGCTTCCATAATTATTCCTGTAACGTTTTGAGGTTTCAGACGATAGCTAACCGTTAGTATCCCTTCGTTAGTCAGTGAGTATGATATGTTTCCGTCCAATTGTTCTCCCGGGTAATCGTCTCCTCTCAGGTAGGTTGCATTAGCCGACAGGTTATAACTATCCAGGGTTGACGTTTCGTTCAGGTTTTCAACTTTACTTGCAGAAATTAGGTGTGGGTTCCAACTGGTAAATTTACTCCTGTCTTTAGCTCTTAAGTCGTTAATCACCAAACCACGGCCTACACGGGCGTATGCCCCGCCCACAACAAGCGAAAAGCCATTGTCTTTTTCCGAAAGGTTTAGTGATAAATCATTTTTTGAAAATTCATAGACAGTTCCATTAGACTCTATTTTTGAGATGCCATTTTCTGCGTTCATCTCCAGTGGTGACTTTTTTAATTGATCGAGAATCTCATGATTCACTATATCGGTGTTGTGGGCATCTAATTCAATGGTATGCTCATAAACTGCTTTTTGATTCTTATCCGTGAAACTGAATTGCAAATACCACACATCGGTTTCCGGATGGTCAGGTAAATGAACAGAAACATGACAGGCAACTGTATCATGCGGGGCACAGTCTACGGTTATATTCCCGGTTTGAAAAACTTCCCGGTTTTTATATAAACTCCATTTTCCATGCAGGATAGCAAGATTCGAAAAATCGAACTGGTTATATACCGAAAATTGGATTGTTTGTTTTCCTGCCACTACCGGCAATTGTTCTTCAATAATCTGAACAGGTGAATATACTTTGCGCACTTCCCAGTAGTCGACCTGGGGGGTACGGTCGGAGTAAACAATACCATCAGTCCCCGACCCGCCATCGGAATCGTAATAATTCAACGAATCTTTCCAGACACAATAGGCTGGTTGGTATCGACTTACCGGTTCTGATGCTTTCCGAAGGATTCCCTGATCCTGGAAATGCCAGACTCCCCCACCTACAAATTCTTTATTACGGAACAATTCTTTCCAGGTAACTTCCAGGTCGGCAAATGTTAGTCCGCGAGCATGGGAATACTCTGTTAAAATAACCGGCTTTGTTGTTGTTTTTGCGAATTCCCTTATCCAGTCATCGCCACAATAGTGAGGGGTATAAATGTCTAAAAAGTCTGGGAAAGTGGTATAATTCTCCCTGAAATACGAACCCATTTGTGGAAAACAAATCGGACGCGACGAATCAGCTTTTTGTACATATTTTCCTGTTTCCGCGGCAATTGGGGTAAGACGATTTTCGTTTCCAATACTCCAGATAATAATTGAAGGATGGTTTTTATTCATGAAAAGGGTAGCCTTTGCCCGCATCAGTAATATATCCTGGTAAGTTGTATCGGTCAGCAAATTACTACCAAAATTGAAAGGAACTTCACAACTGACATAAAACCCAAGGCTATCGCACAAATCGAGCAAACGGTGATCGGGAGGATAGTGAGAAGTGCGAATGTAATTGACATTGGCTTCCTTCATCAGCATCAAATCCTTCAGGATTTGTTCCCGGCTCATTGCCCGTCCTGTTTCCGGCACCAAATCGTGATGGTTTACCCCCCGTAATTTCAACGGACTACCGTTCAGCTTAAAAACGGTATCATCGATATGTACTTCACGGATTCCAACAACCTGGTTTTTCTCCTGAATAATTTTGCCATCTTTTATTAATGAAAGTTTCAGATGATACAGATTGGGAGTTTCTGCCGTCCACAATTCAGGCGATTTCACATGAAAAGTCAAATCATTCCCCGACAGTTCCTTCACTGTTTTTGTCACACGAAGTTTTTTCCCTTGGGGCGATTGCAGTTTCCCTCTTATCTGAAGGTTGCCTGACGATCCTTCGATACTAGTCATCTCGACCGACACTTTAACTAATGATGACTGGTCTGGGTTAATCAGCGTTTGAACGGTATAGTCCCCAATATAGGTGTCGGGAGTGCTAAATAGTTTCACTTCACGGAAAATACCTGACAGTCCCCAGCAATCACTGAGATCGAATTGATAACCACGAGGCCGGGTTGATACCCTCACTGCCAACAGGTTTTTCGCCGAGAAACTGACATAGTCGGTTATATTAAAGCTGGCCGCGTTAAATGAACTTGCCCAACTCCCGGCGTATTTACCGTTCACAAAAACATCGTACCCGTACAAAACCCCGTCGAACTGGATAAATATTTGCCGGTTTTTATAATCTGAAGGAAGTTCAAATGTCCGTCGGTACAAGCCGGTACCCTCTTTCACTTCCGAATAATCGGGTTCGGCAAATCCCTGTAAATCCCAATGTCCAGGCACCTGAATATTGGCCCAACCAGAAACATCAAAATCTTTCGTATAAAATAACGAGTCATTCCCTGTCTTTACTGAAGGGATGTATTTGAAAAACCAGGTTCCGTCTAAACTTAAAATATTCTTCTCGTTAAAACTTAATGGTGTTTTTTTACTATTCTCCGATCGAAGTGATCCTGTTATTGCAATAATTGTCAGTATTGTTAGAACAATCTTTCTCATTTGGTTTCGTTTTGCTTATTCATCTGTTTTCTCTCACCCAGATACACTTTAATTATTTATTTGGGTTAATGTGAACACTTTACTATTCATCGCACCTTTCGGATCGATGCGAAGACCTTTCTGCATTAGGTAATCACCTGAAAACACCTGCCCGTTACCCTCAAGCTTCGATTGGGTTCCCGGATACAGGTCTATTTCATCGACCCGGTATGCTTTTTCGGGCGAAAGTCCTTGCAACCTGACCCGGGGAAATTCTTCTTTATACCGGCGATAAGTTGTATATGAGAATACAACTGCATTCGATTTCTGATCATCGACATACATTAGTACTGCCCGGTTTTCATGATAAGGCGAAACCAGGCGGTACAAATCACCCGACCATATAACATCCTTGATCTGATCATACTGACGTACTGCATCAACCGCGAAATTCCGGTCTCTTTCAGTAAGTTTATCCAAATCAATATCGAATCCCATTTTCCCCATCATTGCCACATCAATCTTGTATTTTAAATACTGATCGCCCCAGGAGGTAACATGGCTGCAAACGGCAAAGGCAGGAAAAAAATAAGAGTATCCCCACTGGATGTAAATTCGTTCAAGCGGATCGGTATTATCACTTGGCCAGAATTCTGTGAAATATTTCAAAGCCCCATAGTCGGTACGTCCACCTCCACCAGAGCATAACATGATTGGCAAATGGGGATATTTTTGACGAATCCGCTCCATCACAGAATAAAAAGCCCGCACGTAATTGATATACAAATGAGACTGATTATCTCCCAGATATGGGGAATAACCACTGGTTATCATCCGGTTGCAATCCCATTTAATATAGGCAACGCCAGAATTTTTAATCATTATCCCGTCGACTATGCCAAAAACAAAATCCTGCACTTCAGGATTAGTCAGGTCCAATACCAGTTGATGCCTGAAATAAGTTTCATCCCTGTTGGGTAATTTAAGTATCCAATCAGGATGTTTTTCATACAATTCACTTTTAGGGTTTACCATCTCAGGTTCGATCCAGATACCAAACTTTACCCCTTGCTTTTTAGCTTCTTTAACCAGATAGCCAAGTCCACTGGGTAATTTCTCCTTGTTCTCCTGCCAATCACCCAGTCCGGATTCATCGTCGTTTCGTTGATATTTATTTGCGAACCAGCCATCGTCGAGCAAAAACAAATCGACCCCAAGATTTGCCGCATCGGCAAACATGCTTGTCAGCTTTTTCTCATCGAAATTAAACCCGGTAGCCTCCCAGTTATTTAGCAGGGTCATTCGGGGTTGTGTCCCGTCAAGAATACCGTAATTTCGTGCCCACCGGTGAAAATTACGACTCACATCGCCTCTTCCGTTATTGCTGTAAGTGAAAATAAATTCGGGAGTAATCAATTTTTCATCCGGTTTTAACTTATACTCCGAAGCAAAGGGGTTCATCCCTGAAATGATTCTCAAAGAATTATTTTTATCAACTTCAAAAAGTAGCTGAAAGTTACCCGACCAGGCCAGTGTCCCGGCAATCAGCTCCCCGGACACTTCATCCGATAGTTTGTCGCATGAAAGGAAAAACATGGGAGTTTGGTACATGTTTTCTCGGGTGCCCAATTTGCTGTCGATAACTTTTATCCCGCTTGTGAGTTTATTTTCTTCCATCCTCACTTCGCTAGCCCAATCCCCGTGAAACTGTGATAACCAATATTGAGTTGAACTAACATGTATTACCGACGAAGCAAAGCGACTTAGCAAAACCGGATTTTTTTCGTGGTGTGTAATCTCGGTCCAGGTTTTTATGATGTCCTCGTTCCGGTAGGCCCAAAAATGAAGTGCTACTTCAACCGGATAAACCGGGTCTTTCAACCAAATTGTTGTCGAAGTAATATTCTCATCCACCGAGGTTGTTTCGGATTTGGTAAAAATTAAATCGAGTGACGGGTTGCCATCGTTATGAAGCATCTGAATTGCCGGTTCAAACAGGTTGGTTGTCCCGGAAGGAATATATGCTTCCGATGCTTCGGTTGGCAATCGGTTATACTCTTCCCTATTCTGAAATTTTTGCCCCAGGTACGACTGGTACAATCGGCCATTATCCTTTGTCTTGTAAACAAGTCCGATATTCTGTGTTTCAATAATAATTACAGAAGGAGCAGCCCAAATCGATCCTGAAAGAACAATCAGGAATAAACCTATCAATATATTAACCGTTTTTCTCATCATTCGTCCTTGTAGTTTTTTATATTTCTCATATCGTCTGGAGTTGCCGACACAAAGAAGTCAGCCTCACCACCACTGTCTTTCAACGACATTTCTATTGTTGTTTTACGATTAACTAAGTAGCGGGAAACTTTCACTTTCGTTGCGGTTTTTATTTCAACACCGCCATCTGAAAAAATATGGGCAACATACGTTTTGTCTGGATCCAGAAAATCAAGTGGAACATTCAATTTCCGTCCATCGTTCCCGGTAATACACCCCATAAACCAAGTGTTTCCGGACCTGCGGGCTACCACAATATATTTTCCTATTTCACCAGCCAAGACCCTGGTATCATCCCATACTGTAGGTACCCGATCAAAAAATTCCAGTTCCGGTTCATCATGGCTATCCGTTGGTTTGTCGTACCAGTATAACCATTCCAGCGGACTGTAATAAACTACGGAAAGAGCTAATTGATGGGCTGAAGTTGTTTGAATCACTCTTCTGGCATTGGGATGAATACTTTTTTGCCGGTAATAACAAATCGTGTAATCGGCAGGACCAGCAACAAACCGGGTATACGGAAGAACGCAATTATGCGAGGCATCCGGCATGGCCTCGTTTCCCAATATTCCCTCCTGAGTCATCAGGTTAGGAAAAGTACGGCTAAACCCAGTTGGTCGGTAATCATCGTGAATATCAACCATTAAATGATATTTTGCACATTTTTCAACTGCTTCGTGCAACCATGTAGTCCAACGGTGTGATCCGACCTGAACAAATCCAAACTTCAACCCGCTAATTCCCCAACTTTGATACAGGGGCAATAATTCGTCCAGTTGCTTTGCCAACTCCCGTTGATTAACGTATAAGAAAACTCCGATCCCCTTACTCCGGGCATAATTAATAACCTGTGGCAAATCTAACCCGCCCTGACGCCTGAAGTCCAACTTTGGAGAAACTTGTGTTGCGTTCGATTCCGATGAGTATTCAAAACCATACCAGCCTGCATCGAAATGGATATATTGCAAATGCCTTTTAACGGCAAAATCGACCAATTGCATAGCCCCGGCTGTAGAAATCGTCATTTCTCGCATCACCTTTCCCGGTTTAATCCAGTCTGCATCTTTCAGTTTTGAAGCAGGATTCAGGTTCAGGATTAAATCATCATGCTGAAGAAGATCTCCAGGTTTTTCGGCAACCATTATAACCCGCCACGGAGTATTAAACGGAGTTATTTCATCAACACAACCATACATGGAACAGGTAACCGTATTTTTTTTATTGGGATCAAGTGAAAACAAGGTTCGTGAATAATTGACCATTTGGGCTTCAGTCAGGCACACAAACAACTTGTCCGGTAGCTCCATCGTGAGCGGACGCTCACATTCTGTCGGCCAGTTAGACAAAGGAAGAAGCTGGTAAGTTGCCTGGGCCAATGGGGTAAACCAGGCTTTTGTTCCCTCGGGCATGGTAAATTGGGTCTTTTCAGAGGTAATATGCAAATATTCCCCGCCATCCGGATGTTCCGGAATAAAATACCTAAAAGCAATCCCTTCGTTATAAGCACGAACCTGCAAGTGGACCGACCTGCGAGGATTCAGTGAATCCTCCATCGCAATCTCCATCGCATTGTAATGATCCCGGATTTGATTCCTTTCTCCATACAAAGGAATCCAAACCGTGTCCTTACTTGTACGGGAAATCTCTCTTATCCCGGAAATTTTGAAAGTATCAGGAGTTTTCCAATAGTCAATCCCCAAAGACGAATTCAGGATTACCTGCTCATTTTTATACCGAACAGAATAGCATAAAATATTGTCATCGTCTTGCAAAGCCAAAGCGAATTCCGCTTTAAGGTTTCCATTTGGAGAAAAAAGGGTTTGCCCTTTTGCAGAGATACAGAGAAAAATAGCCACTGATAATATGATTCGTTCTAGTTTCATTCACAGGTGGATTAATGAGCATTTCTGCTTTTATTCGTTAATCCGATTTCGTTGAAAGGTATTTTTTTGAACCTAGGAAGTTTTTTAAATACTTCAGAATCCTGCTTTAGTGAAAATCTTTTGTTTTCCATATCTTCAAAACCAGGATCCTGCTTGGTCTTCCAGAAATTTTTACATTGATAACTCCCTTTTATATATTCGCCACAGCGGACCAATAAGTCGTTCGATACGTGATTAAATCTTGGCGGAAAATTTAATGTATCACGAAGATTTTGCAACATTGGATAAGCTTCCCGATAAATTTTTGAATCAGTATTCACTTTTGCCAATCTTTTAGGGACGACCCCTTTGTTTAAAAAATCAGTCCATTTTTTATCGGTCCAAGGCGAACTGCCATAGGCCCGTTTACACTCAACAAACACATTGTTCCCCATGTAATTTTCATATCCGCCGTTAATATGAAATGCTCCAAAACTGCTCCCCAGTCTTTCGGGATTTCCACAACGATAAAAAACATTATCGGTGATCCTGATTCCGCAAGTACCATCATCGAGATAAACCGCACATACCAGGTTTTCTGTCTGGATAATTGAATCGAAAAAGTTATTTCGTATGATTGTTCCCTGTGCCGAGGGGTCGCGTCCGGTATAGATCGCCCCTGCGTCGGAAATATTGGTGCACACGTTTTGAATATGATTATACTCGATCAGGTGATTATTTCCCCAAAAATGAATTGCCATATGGGGTGCATCGTGAATATAACAGTGGCTAACTATATTCCCAACTCCTCCCAAATCGATTGCTGCTACTCCGGTTTGCCTGATTTTGCTGTAATCAGAGAATTCACAGTTTTTTATAATATTGTTTGCCGGAATTAAGTTTTCACGATCGCCTCCTGAAAGTGATACTCCCCCTGCTCCTGTTTTATAAAACCGACAAGATTCAATAACAACATTTTTGGCTTGCATCTCAGAATCGACCGTCCGGCTTTCGACCGGGGGCAATGAAACCGAGGAATAGCTTTCGCCTACACTAATTCCCAACAAACTAAGGTTTGAGAATGAACAGTTGGTCACACGAATATCAGAAACGTCATCCATGAATATGCCCATTCCCCGAGCACATTTAAAATCAATACCTTCGACTGTGATTTCGGAAGTATTGTAAAAAATAAAAAAAGGGCCTGTCAGTTCCGATAATTCGATCTTTGCATGTTCGAGCGAAGAAGGAGGCCACAGATACAACTTCCCGGTCTCGCGGTCCAGGTAATATTCGCCTGGCAAATCAATTTCTTCCAAAAGATTATACACGTAATATCCTCTAAGTTGACGTGCATGAGCCAAATCCCAAGTACTTTTATCTTTGTTGCTGAACACACCATAAGTGTGAGGTTGAACAGTTTTTAAAAATTTATCCTGTGTGTTAAACGATTCCACCTTCAGGTTATCGTCAGAAAAACCGTTGGAAAAGACCCCGTAAATCCATATATCATTGGCCTTTATCCAGTCTTTGGCACGATCGTAATCATACTTAAAAACAGCTCCGCGATATGGCGGATCATCCCAACGGGGTTTCGAACCCGGGTCAATCACTGTCCCGATCGATAATTTACCTTTGTTAGGCCAACGGGCCAGTTGCAAAAGCTCATCGTTAAAATATAACATACACGCAGAGGGACGGATTTTATGGCCAAAACCGGATTGTACCAAACTGCTATCGTAAGGTACATGATTGGCATTTAGATCATATACGACAACCTTTCCCCTTGATTCAGGACGTAAACGGGCCAGGATTTCTTTATCGGTTATTTTCTGAAAATCAGAAGCCACCAGATCCACCCCTCCTGAAAAAATGACTTTTTCGTCAGAATAAGACTGGATGGAAATTTGCTTGGATTTTAAATGACCAAATAAGACGCTGTGGTCGAAATGATAAACGCCTTCCCGCAACAAAATTGAATAACTCCCCGGGGTTCCCCGATCAACAGCATCCTTTGCCCGGTCGAGCGTGGCAAAAGGATGGTCGATTGTTCCCGAATTTGCATCATTCCCCGAAGATGAAACATAAAAAGTTTCAGATTGGGCTGTAACCGGGTAAGTCAGCAAAAGAAGAAAAGAGAATAATAATAGCAACTGCAGATTGTTGTTTCGTCGTTTTTCCTTTGTTATTTCCATATCATTATTCATAGATTTCTGTTTTTGAACGCTTTATATTTTAGAGCGTTTTAATTTTTATGCTCTTAAAAGAGACTTTGTTCCCATGATCCTGTAACAGGATATATCCTTTTTTGGCCTGCCCAAAACCCGGCCATATCACATATTTACTTTTAGCAACCAATGCTTTAAACTCCTCGCTTCCACGGGTATATTCCAATACCTTAATGTCATTCAGCCAGTGTTCTACATGATTATCCGGACAAACAACAATCCGGGCATGGTTCCATTCTCCATCCGGACGATACAGCCGAGCCAATTTTACCTGCTGAAGGTCAGCCGGAATCATATCGTATAACGATGTAAGAACGTGGCTCGCTTTGGGGTCGTCAGCGTGGGTATCATCCTGTAACTGAAATTCAAGTCCAATAGCCGAGGCACTCGATTTGTATCCGAGATCAACAAAGTATTTTACCCCACTGTTTGCCCCCTGGCTAAGCCAAAAGTCCCATTGTAATTCAAAAGCACTATATTGTTTTTTAGTGATGATATCGCCACCATTTTGAGATTCGGCACCACCCGATTCCAACACAGACAACAAGCCATCTTTTACTTCCCAGCCTTTTTCCGGGAAATGATCCATGTTTGCTCCAATCCATCCGTTAGTGGTTTTTCCGTCGAATAAAAGTTTCCAACCTTGTTTCTTTTCTTCAGGAGAAAGATTGTTTGGTAACAAATTGACAACAAAAATATCATCAGCCGGCGACGGCTTCAGGTTTTGAGTTTTGATAAAGATATTACGCCAACGAATCTGTTTTCCCACACAACATTTATCCTTTACCGAATGAACCTGCAAACAGATAAATCCTTCCGGAGTCATATCATCCACGAGCCATGCCACGGGAACCCCATTTAGCCAGGTACGAATACTGTTGCCAATACATTCGATCCGGTATTTGTTCCATTCTCTGTGTTTAAAAGCGTTGCATCCATTAGGGTTCAATGTTCCCGGGTATAACCAGCCCCGGCGAGCCTCATCATATATTCCGCCACTCCAAGCCCTGGACGATGGATCAACTTCGCATTGATAACCATGAACCCGGCCATCTTTATATTCCGGGGTACTTTCACTCCGAAATTGTATTCCTGAATTCATTCCGTCATCGACCAGTAATTCAAGTTCAAGAATAAAATCGGAATAATTCTTTTCTGTTGTCAGAAACGAGTTTTCTGTTCCAGCCACCGTTGTTCCAACAATCTCGCTATTTAAGACTTCAAACTTCGCTTTCCCGTTTAGTTGTTTCCACCCATCCAGGTTTTTGCCATTAAAAAGTGGCATCCAGCCGTCGTTTGCAAAGGAAAGTATGCTACTATAAGTTAATAACAGTATCGTACTTATTTTTAAAACATTAATCATTTTCGATTTTATTAAAATAAATTCTATTATTCTTTGGGAGTAAATAGGATTATTATTCTTTTATAGCTTTCTTATTGAAAACTATAATTAATAACCGTCATAATTGAAAGCGGGTACAATAGACATTATTACCGTCTGAACTATCTGTTTTTGAATCTAAATGAAATGATATTAATCGATCAATGAAGTCAACATTAACAGGCTGTTTCCAGAACATGAAATATCTATCCCTGAGTTCAAATCATATTTTTTTATTTGAACAGGTTTGGGAAATCCATCAGCGTCCGTTGTGGGTTGGTTTAAGTCTATTATATATTTTTGCATTTTGATCTGCTTTAAATTGTCAACCTGCAACCGAACTGTTTGTGTAGAATCTGAAGGGTTTACAATGCAAATGGTCCATCTTTTTTCACCTTTCTTTTCATCCTTTCCACAGGCAGCTAAGCATCTTATGCCTGTATTTTTTCCTTCAACATTTGCCTTTAGTATATTTTGATAGGGTCTGAAATAACGACAAAGTAACGACCATGAATAAAACCATGGTTTTAGAGCAAGGCCAGAAGCTTTATTTTTCCACATCCCATTATCAAAATTATAATGGGAATTATTATCAAGCATCCAAGCTATTACAGACCATGAGCCTGCCTCTATTGCCTTGATGGCATAATCAGTCATCATTATCCCATATTTAGGCGTATCCGATAATGAATTATGAGAAGCTGTATAACTGTCGTTTATTTTAATTATCCCCGCTTCTGTAATTACCCGTGGTTTATTTTTGTTATTAGGATCATTTGACAAATATTCCCAGGAATCTTTAAAATAATTATAAATATTAACTTGCTTTTTAGAATTTACCCTGTGATAATAATGAAAATCATAAGCTCCTAATATATTCTGGAGTTGATCCACCGCCATTTTATGCCATTCGTCTCCATCAGAATGATCAGAACCACTTAAAATTACTTTATCATGTAACCCGCGTTTTTCAAGTTCATCATAAACATTCAATAGTCCAGCTTTCCATCTTTCCCAGTCTTTAACTTCAAGATTCGGCTCATTTCCAAATATAAAATAACGGACACAAGTGTACCTTTTTTTAATTTTTAACCAAGCCATATAGTTTCCAATAATTTCTGCGTACAATGGTTCATCAACGGTGCTGACTTCAGAGCATTTTAACCAAGAGGGTTCACATCCCCAATCTGTCAAAAAAACAGTAATCCCCAACTTCTCACATAAATCCAAATTTCGATAAAGCAACTTCATTTCTTTTGATTCCCAGTCGTATTTTCTATTGCCTTTGTAGCACCATTTAGCCTGCATCATGATGCGTGCAACCGGGAACCTCATCCATTCCACTCTCTTTTTGATTATCTCAAAATCATAGTCTGTAATGTTATTCTCTAAATATCCGGGAGTATCCCATTCAACTCCAAACCCCATGAATTTTTCACATAAGACTTTGTTTTCGTCTAACTTTATTAAAAGAGGCTTTTTTTGAGCGAATAAAATATAAGAGAAGAGCATTCCTGTTAGAAAAATACCTGTGATCTTTTTTCCCATTCGAATACATTTTCTATTAGATAGACTTGCTTTTTGCTTCATAATAATATTTTCTGTATCAACATCATACTGATTTCTTAATATTACATAATAATTCTATGGAAGATTTGTCTAATTAAGAGATAAGATATACCCCCAATGTCCCTAATTTCCCAGATATCTTTTCACTGTAAGGAATAAAAAATTAAAGCGCACCCATTTTTAATCAGCGTTTCCAAATTATGTTTATTTTAAAATGATTAACAGTAAAAAAATCTGTGTAAAAAAACAGGATTCAAAATAACATTAACCTTAAAAAATGTCTCCTTGATTCACATTAAAAAACATAGCAAACAGATGTTTACATAGTATCTGGGGTCAGCAATGACGCTGATCCCAAATACTTAATTCAAAGTCTGATATTAATAACCTTGGTTTTGAATAAAGTCAGGGTTAGTAACCCGTTCAAGTTCTGTTGTAGGAATCGGGCGAAGATAATATATGTTGGCATTGTCGTTGGCAAGATTTCCGGCTTTATTTGCTTTCAAGTTATATTTGATCACACGTTCGTATAACGTTTTTGTCCTTTTAAGATCGAACCAACGATGATATTCTCCTGCTAACTCCCGGGCACGTTCATCAAGTATGTCGTCTATCGTAATATTTGAAGCAGTACGGGCATCAGGATCAACACCTGCCGGGTTTTTACTAATATCAATAGACCTTGCTCTTACTGCAGTATACCGTTCTGCAGCTTTAGTTGCATTTCCTGCTTTCAGGTGAGCTTCGGCTGATAAAAGGTAAGTCCCGGCCAGTCTCATATAAAACATATCCCGCGTTCCACTTCCATTATCGGTGTTATATGACTCAAAATATTTCCAAAGAGGTAACCATCCGGGGCGTCCGTTAACTGTAGTTCCCTTATCGTATATTGATGGCGTATATATCAACGCGTGAGGATTGTTTGCAAGCACTTTTTCTGCATGAAAGACAGTCCCATCAGCAAATGCTTCTCCATCTTCAACTCCTGGGAAATAGACAACAGTATCACCCACATGAACATAATCGCCATTCGATACTTCTTCGTTAATTTCGGCAGTAATTACATTTCTGAAGAAAACAGAATACCGCTTATCGAAACCAGGCATTTCTGGATGCAATATCTTGCTTGCATATTCTGTTGGTTGGTGACCAATGGTAGTACAATAACCTACATTCATACCATAAAAAGAACTATTGTCTTTTATTCCATATAAACCGCTAAGAGACATTGAAAATGCCCCATGATAATCATTTCCATCTTCAGTAGAGGAATATCCTTCATCTGTATTAAATGTTTTATCTGAAGAAAAACGAAATGAAAAAATTACTTCTGCATTATCATCATTGGAAGCTCCGTTGATATTTCCACTTTTGAAATATAGTTCTCCCGGGGCTAATGTTAGTCCTCCCATGCTTGAAATTACGGCATCAGCATATCCTGCTGCTGTTGTAAAATCAGCATTAGAGCCTCCCAGTTTCCCATTATAATCCCAACCGCGGGTTAAATATACCTGAGCCATCAAATGACGGACAGCTTCCCATGAAGCGCGTCCTTTATCAGTAGATGACTGTTCTGAAAGCTTTGGTAAAGCATCTTTTATTGATTCCAAATCTGCAATAATATTCGCATATACTTCCGCTTCAGGTGTACGACTGATATTTGTTTCAATACTACTAACCTCATAATCACGATAGGGAATGTCCCCAAATTGTTGAACCAAAAAGAAATGATACAGTGCGCGAAGGAATACCGCTTCTGCATATCGTATGTTAAGCGTTGATTGTCCCATTCCCTCGACATCAGTTACCCTGTCTATTGCAGTATTACATCTCTGGATACCAGTATATAACATATTCCAGTAATTTTCGATGTAGGTGTTACCTGCATTAAGATCTGCCGAAGAATAATCATTCAGAACAAAATCGGTACAGGTTATGTTTTGTGTAAACAAATCTGTCCCGTTGAATACGAGGCGTCTTTCTTTGGCTACATCATGTAAAATAGAATAACATGACGTTATTAAGGCTTCATATCCTGAAGCAGTGGAATAAACAACATCTGTTGTAAGATCACCTTTAGGATCTTCTTCCAGAAAACGTTGACATCCTGCCAGACTTAAACCAGAAAGAAGTAAAATCAGAGATGCCTTCTTGCTTATATTCTTTATTTTCATTGATTTCAATTTTAAGTTTATCTTTTAAATGTTTATCAGAAAGTAACATTCACTCCCATAATATAAGTGGCAGCGCTCACGCCTATTCCATTAGTGCTCTTACTTGCCCATTCGGGGTCGAACCCTTTTCCTTTGTAATCGGAGAAAATTAGAGGATTAGTTGTTGTTGCATACAACCTGATTCTGTTAATCTTAATCCGGTTCAGTAAAGATTGAGGAAGGGTATAGCCAAGGGTCACATTTTGAAGACGTACCCAAGATGTGTTGTGGAAATATTTTGTCCAAGTATATTGGTTTTTGTCTGAAGCGGTTGGAGAATCCCATGTGTTTGACGGATTTGAGGGACGCCAGTAATCAATAAAAGACAAGCGTTTATCGGAATATTGGTCCCCTCGCCCTAATGTGTGCCAACAATCGTCAAAGACGAACACATCCTGAACGGTATAAAGAAAGAATGAAAAATCCCAGTTTTTGTACGTAATCGTGTTTGTCATTCCACCAGTCCATGCAGGTGTTTCAGTTCCAAGCACTTTTCTATCTTTGTCAGGGGTGATTTGACCGTCCCCATTCTGGTCTTTTACTTTTACCCAACCGGCTCGTGCAGAGGAGCCATACATTGACTGTGCCAATGCTGAAGTTTCTTCACCCTCTTGAAAAATCCCGTCAAATTCATAAAAATAATGAGACAAAATATCTTCGCCGACCATATATTCTCGATAGTAAGTTCCATTAATATTCTCACTACTTTGCATATGAGTCAAACCATCTTCAGCGAGGGAGAGAATCTCATTCTTATTTTTTGAAAAGTTGATGTTTGTTGTCCATGAAAAACTTTTCGTTGAAACATTTACTGTGTTTAAAGTTAACTCAACCCCTTTGTTTCTGGTACTTGCAAAGTTTCCTGTTATTGTATTAAATCCTGAATCGTTTGGAACCCCTCTGGAAACAATCAACCCGTTAGTTTTACGGTTGTATAGTTCTGCAGTCAACGATATTCTGTTATCAAACAATCCCACTTCCACCCCGAGATTCAATTCATGGCTATGTTCCCAGCTTAGTCTACTGTTTGCCAATGATGCCGGTGCTGCTCCAATTTGTCCACTACCAAAACTGTAAGTAGAAGCACTGACCAATGCCTGAGTAGAATATGGGCTAATGTCGTCATTTCCAATCTCACCATAGCTGAGTCTTAACTTCAAATTAGAAATATCTTTCAAGTTGCGAATGAAAGGTTCATCAGAAGCACGCCATGCTAATGCTGCAGAAGGGAAAAAATCCCACTTATGCCCTGACGCCAATTTTGAAGAACCATCCCATCTGCCAGTTACGGTTAATAAATATTTATCATTGAAACTATAATTGGCCCGTCCCATGTACGATACTAACGACCATTCACTAAAATTACTATTATAACTATCAACTACAGAGGCCATTTCTAGAGCATACCAATAAGTTCTTTGTGAAAAACTTTTCACCTTTAAATACATATCTTCATAACGCTGATATGAGATACTGTTAATTGCGTTCAGGTTTAATTTGTGTTTCCCCTTATCCCAGTTATAATTAATAATATTGTCGAGAGTATAGGAAGCGGTCTGATTAGGCGCGTAATAAGCGTAGACTTTACTTTCTCTTAGACGTGCCTCCTTGGTGTACAATCCTTGGTAAACACCCCTTCTTTGCGTATTCGATATTGCAGACAGGGAAGAGCGTAACGAAAGTCCTTTAACGGGTTTGTATTCAATGTAAACATTACCCATAAAATTTTGTTTTCTGGTCTCATCAGAATAGTTATGATCATGAGTTTCCATGATTGGATTTCCATATCCAGCATACCCTGATGGGGTCATGGTTAGTTCTCCTTCTGAATCATAAGGATATAATGTCCAGCGCAAACGAAAAGCGTCACGTAGCGCTGCTTTAGATCCATCATCTCGGACTGTATAGGTAAAATAGGAACTGAAGCCTGCGCTTAATTTCTCACTTATTTTTGAATCAATACCGGTTTTCAAGGTTATCCTATTATAAGAATCCGGGTTAACGCTTCCTTCGTTTTTACTATATCCGGCAGAAAAATAATAGTTACTATTTTCACTACCGCCGGATAAAGATACGGTATGTTCTGTTTTCAGACCATTTTGCAATATTGCATCAAACCAATCGAAATAAATTCCATTCTCCAGGTTGTATAACTCTTCTGCAGTTCTGGAAATTGAATTCAGCCCGACTTCCGGCAAAGCAGAAAGTAAAGCTTCATGCTGGTCGACACTCATGTACTCAGGAGTATGCACTGGAGTAGAAAAACCTATGTTGCCATCATATGTGACGCTGACTTTACCTTTTTTCCCTTTTTTTGTTGTTATAATAAGTACTCCGTTTGCACCTCTTGCCCCATAAATAGCACATGCTGAAGCATCTTTCAAAACATCAATAGTCTCAATATCTGAAGGATTTAAAAGATTCAAGTCTCCTCCCATTGCACCATCAATAACAACAAGAGGAGTATTACTCTTATCAATAGAACTCATTCCTCTAATAGTCATTGTAAAGTCAGAACCCACTTTCCCATTTGACTGTGTAATATTTACACCTGCAATGTTTCCCCTCAGCGCTTCAACAGTCTGTGTCGGTGACAGACGTACCAACGCCCCTGAATCTATAGAACTAACAGAGCCTGTCAAATCACTCTTTTTCATTGTACCATATCCAATAGCAACTACTTCATCTAATCCAATGGTTTCTTCTCCCATTGTCACATTTATACTTGTTTTTCCCGCAACAGATATTTCCTGTGTTTTCATTCCTACAAACGAAAAAACTAACGTGGCATCGCTAGGTATCTTGGCAAAAGAATAATTTCCATCTATATCTGTAATAATTCCTTGGGTGGTGCCTTTTACCACCACTGTAACGCCGGGCAATGGTGTACCGGAGGAATCGATAACACGGCCGGAGATGGATATGGACTTTTGTTGCTGTCTTTCAGATGTTAAGTAATCCGGTGTCAGAATAATTTTTCGATCCGTAATAGTGTATTTTATATTTGTCCCGGAAAAAAGTTTATCAAGGACTTTATCAATCGTCTGATCTTCTACCAATAAATTTATCTGTCGATCTGTGTTTACCAGATTATCATTATATAGAAAATAGAACTGAGTATGTTCCTCAATCTCGTAAAGTGCATCCACCAGTTTTTTGTTGGAAAAATTAAACGAGAGTTTGTTTTTTTGAGAAAAAACATCGTTTGCAAAAGTTTGAAGGATTGAAACGAGTAATAAAAAAATTGTAACTCGCATAATTCTGAATGTTTTTATTAAACAATGAAAATCACATTCATAAAAAATTTTGTTTTTTTTCATAAATTTGTAGTATTAACGTTAAAAAAATTTTTGGGAAAGTTTTTTTGAAGGAAATCGCTTCAACGATTTCCTTTTTTTAGTTAAGGTCCATCGCGTAAATTCATTTCTTCTTTTTTATTTTGAATGATTATACTTTTTTCGGAATAGAAGCACCTTTGTTTTTTGTACAACACCATTAGCATTTACTTGCTGATCTAGAATTTCATAGCGGATGGGAGATATCATGCTAAGATAATGAAACACATCTTCAAGCGAATCATCCTGAAAAATTCCACTGATCAAATCCTTCTCAATATCTTTGTCCACTAGTTCAACTTCCACATTGTACCATCGTTCTATGCGTTTGGCTACTTCAATCATCGGGTCAGACCTAAAAACAAGCTTACCCTCAATCCATGCTGAATATTTAGAAACATCTGCCGGTTCTATATTTACGGAACCTTTAATGAAGACCAGACGCTCATTCGGTTTCATCTCAACATCAGATGTGAGTCCCGGGGTAAAAAAATTAACCCGCCCTTCTTCAAGAACTATTTCAACATTATTTTCTTCAGGATAAGCATTCAGGTTGAATTTTGTCCCGAGTACTTTCACTTTTGATTTGCCAGCGTTTATCTCAAAAGGATGATCCTTGTCATGGGCTACATTGAACCATGCTTCTCCATTAACAGAAACATGCCTGTCGTTACTGAACGGAAGACTGTACTTAAGGGAAGACCCACTGTTCAGCCATCCATTGGTGCCGTCAGGTAAGGAAAAACTAATTCTAGACCCCATTGGTGCATACAACGTGGAGGTTACCGGAGCCTCTGCAACAATTAATCGATTCTGTTTTTGTTCTGTAACAAAAAAAATACCTGCAATTAAAATTGGAGTTAATAACACTGCTGCTACTGAGTACCATTTATAGATTTGTTTCACTATATGGCGTTTTTTTCTGTTTACATTTTTATGAATGATATGATGAATGCGGTCAAGCAAGTATGAAAGCTGATGGTCTTCTTTTGGATTATTTTTTATGTATTCATCAAATTTCTTAAAAAAATATTGTTTGAATTCCTCTGACTCTTCGTTTTTTGAAAAAAATGAATAAACGTATTGCTTTTCTGTCGGATCAGAAAGTCCTTTTCTGAAACGATCAAGTTTTTCTATATCAGATTTCTGAATCATTAATTTGTTTTTTATAACACCCCTCCTGCTTTTCAAGGAGTATTTGACCGACGGAACCGAAATAAACCACTATCCAGTTCTCTTTTCATAGGTAATAGCCACAACGGGGTATAATCTCACGAAAAAAAGACACTTTTTTGCTCTTTTTAATTCGATTGAATTATAATGTGTTCATTAAGTGAAGTTATGAATATTTTTTGTTACAGGAAAATCGCAAAGTACAACAGGATAGCAAAACTACCTTCCGAAAGATTTTTTCTTAAGAATTTTATTGCTGCTGAAATTTGGTTATCTACGGTACCTGGTGCTAAATTCATTTCATCCGCAATCTCTTTGTTACTTTTTCCTTCCTTGCGACTTTTTAGAAAAATAATTTTTTGTTTTTCCGGCAATCTTTCGATCAGTCGGTTAACTTGTTCAAGTGTCGATTTATATTCTAATTGTTCTTCCAGATTAACAGTTCTGTTACCTGAAGCAAGAATTTCTTTTGTAAATTTTTCATGGATTTGCTTTTCCCTGAAAAGTCTGCACATATTGTGGTATGCTATAGTAAAAAGGTAAGATTTAAGCGAAGATTTTTTTTTTAGGTTTTTCCTGTTTTCCCATATTTTCAAAAATACATTCTGAACAAGTTCTTCTGTTTCTTCTCTTGATTTCAAATAAGTTAAGGCAAAACCAAACAATTTATCTCCGTATTTTTCGAAAATCAGGTCAAATGCCACAAGATCTCCATATCGAAGATTATCAACCAGTTCATTGTCAGAAGTATGTTCGTTTAATGTCATTTCCGTTAAAATACCACTTTTTAGATTATAATAAAAACTGACTTTCAAAAATAATGGTTATTCCCCATTTTCAAAGTGTTTGCAAACAAAACCTAAATTCGTAAAATATGATGATAATTTTTTAGTTTTTCCATATCCTCCGAAATCTTTGAATCCATAGGCTCGGCATTCGGCGCATTGCCACCTTACGGTGGTAGGTTTCCGAGGGCCTGCCCCCGTAATGCACGCAATAGATAGAGAATTATGCTGTGACGTTTATAACTGCCTTCCGTCACAGCAAGATTTGGTACCACTGAACTATCATTTAACTAATCGAGGCTTCATTATGTCTGTCTTTCCATCTCACCCCACAGCATTAGCTTGGCAAATGGTTGGCTAAGAACTTTAATCAGTATGCTACACTCCCCGTCGGGTTTCCCCTTCGGATAAACTGATTGATGGTAGGTTTTGCAAACTCTGACTTAATATCTTTCTAGAGAGACATTTATTATGCAGCCATTATGAGAGTACAGACATTTATCTGAGTAGTACAAATATTGGTATGCCCCAACATTTTAGGTTTCAATTGGTACACCATTGGACAGAGTAGTGGTAGTTATAAGTGTGTCCATGCCAAGTGGTAGTTCAGGTTCTTTTTAATCTCACCCATATCGGCAATTTTTTTCAGGTAAGAATTAAAGTTTTTGATTACTCAATACAGGAAGTAAACCTCCATTTGTAAGCATGCCTTCATATTTTTTCAGAATAGACAATGGCATTTTTTATAATTTGATTACTTCCCGGATAATGCAGATCGATTATTTTAATTAAACCGGTTTCGGATAAAGAAAAAACAGACCTTAACGCCACACACTCCCATCCCGAAGCCACATGCTGCCACTTGCCCCGAATGCCATTGAAGTGCGTATTATTCTGATTTATTTCGTGGAAAGAGGGTGCAAATATCACCACAAAAAGAGGAAGGAACGATGCAGAATACAGCCGGCAAATGCAATCGGATTCATCTACATGGAACGTGGTTATTCAACACCTTAATTTGAAGAAAATGAATACTAACTTATAAAAGACAATCAATGGAAATAGTAAATATCGATGCACAAACATTTGAAAAAATGCTCTCGAAGTTTGAACATTTCTCCGGGCGAATGGAACAACTTTACCGCCTGCATGGTTCACGGGATACAGGAGAATGGTTAGACAACCAGGATGTATGCCTGCTGCTGAAAATATCCCCGAGAACGTTGCAGACATTACGGGATAACGGGACGCTTGCCTTCTCCCGGATTAACCACAAAATCTACTACAAACCGGAAGATGTGGAAAAGATTGTTCCGGCAGTGGATGACAAACGCAAACAGGCTGCATATAAAGGCAAACAGGTATGAATACAAATGAAGAAGATCCAATAACTACCAACTTCCCGCC